>WLWD01004785.1_pt1 | contig 45848 bp, 32 predicted proteins | sample 6712731 | NCBI WGS metagenome assembly WLWD01 (sample SAMN12718690, study PRJNA576275) | sponge metagenome | isolation source: marine sponge | host: Mycale hentscheli | place: New Zealand: South Island, Marlborough, Capsize Point | collected 2014-11-01 | reverse complement strand
CCCCGCCACGAATAATCATATCCTTCAAGCGCCCAGTCACCCGGATAAATCCCTTCTCATCCAACTTACCCCAATCCCCGGTATGCAGCCAACCTTCCGTATCAATCGCAGCCTGAGTCGCCGCTTCATTTGCATGATAACCCAGCATCACCGCATAACTGCGCGTACAGATTTCGCCGACCTCACCAATACCCAGCGCCGAATTATCCTCCGGGCTGCGAATCGACACTTCACATTGGGGTAAGGGCTGCCCGGCACTGGTACAAATTTCATCCAGCGACACATCAGGGTGGTTCAGGCTGATCATCGGTGATGATTCGGTTTGGCCAAACGCACTCTGGAAATGACAGCCTAATTGTGCTTTAACATGACGCACCAAATCTGGGGCAACCGGCGCACCACCGGAAGTAATCGAATGCATCGAGGTCATATCACGCGGCGTTTTCGCCAGCGATTCCAACAGCGCCACCAACATGGTCGGCACCGCAAAAAACGTGGTCACACCTTCACGCTCAATCAGCTCAGCCAAACTATCGGCATTGAACTGGCGGATTAGCAACATTCGACAACCCGCCTGTAGACATCCCAGCGTGCCGGTAGCACAACCCGCTGTATGAAACAGTGGCATAAAGTTGGCCCACACCGACTGTTGATTCACCCCGACACGGTCAGCAAATAAACGTGCGTTATTGTGCAGATTACGATGAGAGAGCGTAGCCCCCTTCGGGAAACCAGTGGTACCGGAGGTGTACTGAATTTGCGCAGCATCCTGCGGGCAAACCATGGGTAAAGTCGCCGCCTGATCAGGATTTGCCTGATGCAGCATCGCGGCCTGATCCGTCAGTAACACCTGCTCACGAATATGCTCATTTCTCGCCAAAGCTTCCCCGGCAATCCCTGCCATTGGGTTACCGCGAAACTCTGCCACGTAAAACAGTGCCACTGCGCCTGACTGTTCCAGCACATAGCGCAATTCCTTCGCCTGAAACGATGGATTCGCTGTCACCAACACCAAACCCGCCAGCGCACAGGCGTATTCCATCAGAATCCATTCCGGCTGATTCGGTGCCCAGACCACGATCTTTTCACCGAGCTGAAAACGACTGCTGAGCGCTAAGGCCAGCTGCTCGCTTTGAGTCAGCAACTCAGCATAGGTATAAGCACGGGCATTTAGGCCGCTGTTATCGATTTCTTGCACAGCGATGGCGTCGGGGTATTTGGCTGCTATTTTCCGCAGTAAATTACCGATGGTGATGTCGTGGATCTCTGCGTCGGTTTGCGCAGGAAAATAGGCGGTTTTCAGGCTGATGTTGTACATATTGTCTTCTCCTAACTTACCGGAGTCTCAGGAATATCCACCAACTTCCCCCGTGGAATCTCCCGCTTTTCATCATACATCGGCAGCGTACAAATCACTGCACTATGATCATGCCCATCAACACCTTCCACCATTACCAGAGCACCCGGTTTATGTATCGGATCATCCATCCGCACAATCGCCACCCCACATTTTAGAAACGGTGACCAGGTACTGGAGCAAACCCGCCCAGCCACATTACCATCAACTTTAATCTGCCGCCCCAGTACTGCGATGCCGTCTTTTACCCGCATACCCCATGTCCGGCAGGTTTTTTGGGCATCCAATAGCGCATCACGCCCAACAAAATCACCTTTATTCAACTCAACAAAGTGACCCAGTCCGGCATCATAGGGTGTGGTCGTGTCATCAAAATCACTGCCAGCATTCAACAGGCCTGCCTCAATACGCCGCGCCCGAAACACAGGTGTGCCGGTGAGGCGCATATCAAATGGTTCGCCCACTCTCACCAGATGATCACCTAGTGCCTGAAAATCAATTCCCGGTGGCATATAGATTTCCCAACCCAGTTCATTGGTAAAACCAGAGCGGCTAATTACCACCGGTTGACCACCGATTCTCACCTCAGCACAATCAAAATAGTTAAACGGCTTAGGATAGTTCACATCCCCCCCATCAATCGCGGCGCGTAATACTTCCAGCGACTTCGGCCCCTGAATTTGGCTCACCCAGACATCGGGATCATGCACCTTCACATCCAGCCCTTTGGCCTGCGATTTATACCATGAGAACAAGTCACCATCCGCCTGGGCCATCCAGAAACGATCCGCCGCCAAACGCAGCAACACACCATCGGTGATCATGCCGCCATCGTGGTAGCAGGCAAATTGGTAGCTGCACCGTCCCGGTTTCACTTTTCTGATGTCACGGGTGAATACGCGGTTTAATAACACCTCAGCATCCGGCCCAGAAATCTCAATCGGCAACTCGCCGGTATGGCGAAGAATCACCCCAGTACGTACTGCCCAATACATCTCGTCGTCGGTGATGCAGCTCAGATACTCGGGTGTAAGACGGTTGTTGTAGAGCGTATATTCCGGATCGAAGGGTAGTTCCTGAAAACTCAGTGGGTGGGGCGCCATGGTGCGGGTCAGTTCGCGTGGGCGGCTGCTCTTTGCAGGGAGGGCTTTGACGGCGAAACGGGTATGGTTGAGATCGTGCTGCATCAGAGTTTGCTGTGAGTTTTCATAGCTCGATATTGCTTTCAATAGTGTACTGATGCAAACTCAAAATTTCATCTCACTAGTTCAAATTATTTAAACTAAACTCACAGTCTGGAATCATCCGCCATGCGATTTACTTGTTACGATGCCTTACCCATCTTCAACAAAGTAGCCGAAGAACTCAGCTTCCAAAACGCCGCCCAACGCTGCCACCTCTCCAAAGGCGCGGTCAGCTATCAAATCAAAAAAATTGAATCTGAGTTAGGTACAGAACTATTTGAGCGACGTCGCCGCGGCATTGTGCTGACACCCGCCGGACAAACATTGTGGGATAGCGTGCGGCTCGCTTATGGTGAGCTGGATCGTACCTTATTGGCGCTACATAACTCAGCACATCCACCGGTGGCAAGCAGTGTCGCTATTGCCATGCACACCTACTTTTCCTCGCGCTGGCTATCACCGCGTCTGACCGGTTTTATGGTCGATAATCCGGAGATTGCGCTGCGTATTGAACCGATGAATGTTACAACGGATTTAGAGGGATGCGATGTTGATCTTGCCATTGTCTGGAGCTTTGACGGGCCACCAATGCCGGATGCCAAACTTATTTATGCCTCAAAAAGTTACCCGACGGCTTCACCTGAGATAGCACGGGCGATTGAGGAAGAAGGTTTTGATACTGCTCGACAGCGGATTCCCCTGTTATTCGACAGCTCCGGGGATCAAGGCTGGCGGCACTGGTTCAAGCTCACTGGTCGCCACTACCGGCCCAGCCAACCGAAATTGGAATTACCTGATACCAATAGCCGCGTGCAGGCGGTGATAGATGGACAGGGCATTGCGCTGTGGGATGACTTAGTGCGGAAGGAAATTGATGAAAGGCTGCTGTGTTTTGTCTCGGACCAGGGTTTGCCGAACAGCGGGTTTTATCTAGTGCCCGGTAAAGACAGGCTTAGCCGGGTGGCACTACGGTTTGAGAAGTGGCTGCTTAGCTATTTTGACGCGCCTTCGTGATCTACTTAGACAGCGGATCAGGGAGCGTGCGCTGCAATCGAAGGCAAGCTAAAGGCAATTAGGGTCGCTCCGGTTTTCAGTCATTACAACGGTAAATACACAGTTGGCTTTACACTCTCCGCAACTTGCTCCACACGTTTAATGATTTCTTCCAAATACTGAAAATCAGCTCAGCGTAGTACAACCACCCGATCTTTTACTGGATCATGCCAAACCATCTGACCGCCAATACCCATCGCGAAATAACTGCTTTCTGACGCTTCTGGACTAATCACATGGCCTGTATTCAGCCATGTGAAATATCCATACCATGGCGCAATGGCAGCTGGTGTAACCATTTGTTGTATCCAGTCAGCGGATAACAGCTTTTGACCCGCATGTTGTCCCTGATCAAGCATTAGCTTCGCCACCAAATACTGATCATGTGCAGAGATCACCATGCCGCCACCCCAGTGTCCGCCTCCCGGCACGCTCTGTAAGTGTTGACCATCATCAAGCACAGCCCAGCTATTGTCATAACCGTGCCACTGCCAGTTTTTACTGGCGCCTAACGGCTGCATAATGTACTCAGCAAAAACCTCAGGTAACGGGCGTTTCCATAAGCGTAACAGCGCAATGTCTCCCCACTGGCATTGAATTTCTCCACCGATAGCAATCAATCCACAAGCTTCTCCGCGCTCGAATACTGGCCCAAGAGTTTGTTGTGGGGGGGGATCATCAAGATGATGAATGCCCCACTCTCCCTCAGTGGGTTGGTATGACCATTGGCAGGAATGGGCTTGTATGAAGTGTGTTAGCTCTGAGAATCTTTCGTTTGCTATGGACATAACTATTAATTTTCAACAACGGGAAATCAAGGGGCAGTATACTTAGCCAAGTCCGCCTGCTTAGCGAAATATGAATACGGAATAGGGGGTCGTAGCTAACATTTCACATCTGGCATACCGCTCTTTTACGAAAATATTAGCTGTTTGACGTAAGCAATTTGAAAGTTGGCTGCTTACTGGCCTTTTTGTCAAACGTGATGGTGCAATCACAACCTAAGGATTGATTCACTCTGGCGAGCAAGTGGTCAGGGAAATCCGCGTTCGATTTCTTGTAGTCGGATAAGGCCCGCCAAGCCACTTCGGGTTGTTGGACTTCGAGCTGTCCGACCTGCAGTAATTCTCCAATCACATGTGCGATCTGTTGTCTGTCCTGGCCATAGTTACTCTCCAACACCCAGGCAAGTTCACATAATACTATTTGACCAATGAAACAGGGGGCGTCATCGGTACAGCTGGTTTCGATAAAGTTGGTGGCCAGTTTTGCCTGTGTCGGGTCGTCCTGTACCAGATAACGTACGAGCACATTGCTATCGAGCGCAATCAAGAATGGCCAGCCTTGCGCTTAACAGCGTTGTTCATGTCTTCAATGCTGACGGCTTTTTTGGGCTTGGTCACTAATCCCTTTAACGCACTCAGCGGTTTCTTAATTGGCACCAGATTAATCGAGCCGTCTTCGCTTTCAATGAAACTGATTTTATCTCCGGCGTGCAGGTCTAGCTGCAACCGAATGTCTTTTGGGATGGTGATCTGCCCTTTGCTGGTAATGGTTGCGGTAATCATTGGTTCTCTCTGATATCTTACTGACAGGATTGTATCTTACATCAATGTAAGGAGAGAAGGTAAGGATTAAGAATGGCTTTGATAGCGACCAGCCTCAAGGCTATTGCTGGCGATCTCAATCTGTATCGCTCCCTATCCGTGTTGTCGCTACGCGCCTGACCGTGCAACATCACCGTCAAAACCTTGCTCCGTCATTTGCCTCCTGTGAGTGGATATTGGTGCCATTCGGGTCAGTGTCGTAACTATAAGTCAATCAGCATCGAAGCTAATGGGGCCTGAAACGGAGAGCTGCCTCCATGGATATACCAAAAGATACAACAGTGATGACTCAATCTAGATCACGAGCTTCTAATACCTCGATTTACACGGTTTTCTCGAATAATTACAACACTGATCCTAATGGCGCTCTTCTCACAAAAATTGCAGCGTTCTCATGTTAGATTCTAAATAAACCTGTCCCTATATTTTGATTAGACAACACCAAAAATTTTCGAGCATCGATATTTTGTGAAGAAGCCTGGTGTCGGGTAAAGTCAGGTCTTATTAACGACAATTGATGAGAGGTATGTATGCAATATCGAGATGAGCGAGCCGTTGCCTTTACTGCCTCAGGGCAAAGTACCATTGACCGGTTTGAGTCAATATTGAGCAGTTTGCTGGGTACTTATGGGGATCCAGAAGCAGCCATCAATGAACTCCTGGAAGAAGATGGCGATTTTGTATTGGGCCATTGTTTTCTCGCTTATTTGAACTTGCTTGCATTGGAGAGAAGTTTGATGCCGTTAGTGGGTGAGATTATTGGACGGTTGGATAAGATTCAGTCAAAGGCGGATGATCATGAGAAAGAACATATCGCTGCGGTCAAAAAGTGGCATGCGGGGGATTTGCACGGTGCTGTCAGACATTGGGAGAAAGCGCTATTGTTAAATCCTTGTGATTTGTTGGCGATGCGTCTATGCCACGATCTGGCTTTCTTTCTGGGCGACTGTCGTAATCTACGCGATACCGTGGGTCGAGTTAGAAATGAATGGAGTCCCAGTATGCCCGGCTATGGTTACCTGCTTGGGATGCATGCTTTTGGCCTGGAGGAGTGTGGTGATTATGACCGCGCGAAAGATACAGGTAGAGAGGCACTAGAAATAAACCCAAGGGACAGTTGGGCCGTGCATGCGGTTACTCATGTAATGGAAATGATGGGGCGGCAGAGAGATGGTATTGAGTGGACTTCCCGCGAAGCTGATTGGGCCTACGAAGGAAACTTTTTTGCAGTACACAACTGGTGGCATCTCGCCCTCTACCACTTAGATATGGCGCAGTATGATCGGGTTCTCGAACTCTATGATGGCCCAATTCGTGGTAATAATTCCATCTCAGTGCTTGATTTAGTCGATGCAGCGGCATTGTTATGGCGTCTTTCGTTACTAGGTGAGGATCCGGGATCTAGTCGTTGGTCAGAGGCTACCGATAGTTGGATGAACTATTTTGGAGACGGTATCTACGCTTTCAACGATCTACACTTGATGATGGGATTGGCTGCAACAGAGCGCTTTGATGAAGCGGATAACTTGGTTAACAGCTTACAACAATCTGATGTAGGTAACGCGAATACTAATCAACTTGCGTTACAAAGCATTGGTTTATCTGCTTGCCGAGGGTTTCTAGCTTTCGCAAAGGGACAATACGATGAAGCGGTTGAGCACTTACTGCCAGTGCGACATCGAGCGTTTCATTTTGGTGGTAGTCATGCCCAGCGAGATATCCTTAATTTGACAGTGATTGAAGCGATGTTGCGCGCTGGGCAATATCGCCTCGCCCGCAGTGTGCTGAATGAACGCTTGGCGCTTAAACCTAATAGTCCACAGAACTGGAAGATGGTTGCTCGGGCATACAAAGGGCTGGGTGACATGGAAAAATATGCCATTGCTCATGGTCATATGGATCAATTGCTCGCTTAGAAAGCATTTTATGCTTAAAGTAACTCGTACTAGTGTGGCTTTTGCTTAGCTACTTTTATCTTTTTCAATAAGGTGGACATATCATGACGACTAAAGCTCATCTGAAGTGGGTTGATAACGAACGATTTCTTGCTAAGTCCGGTGATAGCCCAACTTATGTGGTCGATGGTTCAGACGAAAACGGCGCGATCTGCCCTATGCAAATGCTGCTAATCAGTGCCGCTGGCTGCACGGCTATCGATGTTATCGGGATCTTGACTAAGAAGCAGGTTCATTTGACGGAGTTCGAAGTCAATATTACTGGAGAGGAAGCGCAACCGCTTCCTCAACGTTACACTCAGCTGAGTGTTGAGTATGTCTTTTATGGCCGAAATATCCCTAGTAAAGCAGTAGAACAGGCTATCAGGTTGTCTGAAACGAAATATTGCTGCGTAATGGCAACACTAAACGTAAAGGCAGAACATTCTTATAAGATTATTGAAAGCTAAATCTAATAACACTTTAAGTAAAGGAAAACTGAGAAAACTGGGGCATATATGAATACCTCCCTTGAAGTCAAATAGAATAATCTTTGGTTGATAGATTGCAGACATATATCCGGCTATTGATTTGGCCGAAGGGGATCATGCCCGCGACCGAGCCTCATTGCGATTCGCTACCTGTTGACCTCTACAGATTCTCGGCTATGGTTAAGCCATTGTCCCGGTCAGGTTCCAGCAGGTTCGATCATTCAATCTCAGATTTCTCTATTTGAGCAACACTGGCAGGTTTGTTTATATTATCTTAGTTAATGGATGTGAACTCCTCGTTGTTAGGTTGTTGAAAGGTGCTGGGATGGTACTTTGTCGATACCCTTGTTCAGGACGACCCAGATCATTCGGGCTGTTTTATTGGCCACAGCGACCATGGCTTTATGTTTACCACGACGCTCGACAAGTTGTTTCGTCCACAGGCTAAGATTATCCGTCTTGTTTCTCATCCAGTTCATGACGGTTCGTGCACCGTGGATGAGTAGTACCCGCAGGTACTGGTTTCCCCGTTTACTGATGGCACCGGGTAGTGTACCCTGAGGTCTGTAATTTATTTCTTTAGCGATGTTCGTTTGGCTTAGGCGAAGTGAGCGTAGCGAACGAAGCCAAAGCCGGTTTTTCTGGATTAGGTGTTGAATGTTGAGCCATCAAGTCGTTCCATGTTTGTGACTTAAGCAAATGTGGAGGCAACCCAATGACCCAACCGGATTACAGTAACCTATATGAAGTAGTGATGGAACAATTGATTCAACATGGCCCCCAGGCTTTTCGTGATGTCATTACCGCGATGATGAATCAGGCCATGCAGATTGAGCGGTCTCAGTTTCTGGGTGCCGCCCCTCACGAACGCAGCAACGACCGTCAGGGCGGTAGTGTAATCTGAGGTCTGTAATTTAGCTTTCTATTGCAGCTTCGCTATTGGCTTTGGCGGAGTGAGCGTAGCGAACGAAGCCAAAGCCGGTTTTTCAGGCTTTAGTATTGAATGTTGAGCCATCAAGTCGTTCCATGTTTGTGACTTACGCAAATGTGGAGACAACCCAATGACCCAACCTGATTACCCTAACCTATATGAAGTAGTGATGGAACAATTGATTCAACATGGCCCCCAGGCTTTTCGTGATGTCATTACCGCGATGATGAATCAGGCCATGCAGATCGAACGATCCCAGTTTCTGGGTGCGGTGCCCCATGAACGCAGTGATAATCGCCGTGGCCATGCCAATGGATTCAAACCCAAACAGGTGGACACGACCCTTGGGACGCTAAATCTGTCGATACCCAAGACGCGTAATCACGGTGAGTCCGGGTTTTACCCGCACAGTCTGGAACAGGGACGACGCAGTGAGCGCGCGTTGATGCTGTGTGTGGCTCAGATGTACGTTAGTGGTGTCAGTACGCGCCGTGTGGAGAAGGTACTGGATCTGTTCGGTATTGAGAAGATCTCTTCGACTCAGGTGTCCCGTGCAACGGCTTTGCTGGACGATGCCTTGTCAGTATGGCGGGATCGTGGTCTTGGCGAGATACGTTATCTGGTACTGGATGCGCGTTACGAACGGGTCAGGATGGATCATGAGGTGGTGGATGCCGCGGTGCTCAGTGCGGTGGGAATACTACCGGATGGTCGACGAAGCGTACTGGGTGTGCAGATTGCCACCAGTGAAGCCGAGATCAACTGGCGGGAGTTTTTACAGTCGTTGGTGAAACGAGGCATGCATGGCATCACTTACATTGCCAGTGATGACCACGCGGGCCTCAAAGCAGCGAGACGTGCTGTGTTTCCGGGTGTACCGTGGCAACGCTGTCAGTTTCATCTGGCACAGAACGCGATTAATCATGCCCCAACGGCAAAGGTTCGTAGCCGGATTGGTGGCGAATTGCGTTCGGTCTGGAATGCGACGGACGAGGCATCGGCCCTGGCTCAGTTGGAGCAACTGGCGGCCCGTTACGAGTCAGACTGCTCGAAGCTATCGCAATGGCTGCTCGATAACGTTCCTGAAGGATTGACCGTGTTCAATTTACCGGAGTCGCATCATCGAAAGATGAGAACGACGAATGGAATTGAGCGTCCGATCCAGCAGGAAATTAAACGGCGAACCCGGATTGTCCGGGTCTTCCCGAACGACGCATCTTTACTCAGGCTTGTCAGTGCCATTCTCGTCGAGATTGACGATGAATGGAGCAATGCCGACAAGCGATATATCGTGTGGAACGACAATAATGACTCAAACTAAACCGAAGTTACAGACGTAGGGTTGCACAATCCACCAAGCTTGTAGCCAGCGACTCATTACGCTAATTCGCAATCAATACTTCCTCTGGTTGATGCTTGCGATTCCCGCGTATCCACTATTGTTGGAAATGATCTACGATGACCAACATTACCCCGAACTCATGCATACCACGGGCACCTTCTCCGCCCATTTGCTGGTCATTACCCTCGCCATCACACCCCTTCGGTTTCTCACCAAAAACTGGCCTGCCGCATCGAGCACCATCGTCTGGTTGGTCAGAAGACGCCGCTATTTTGGTGTCACAAGCTTCATCTACGCGGCCCTACATACTCTGCTTTACCTCCACGACACTTGGGATTTCAACGAAGTGCTCATCCACTCACTAAGGCCAGAAATGGCAGTGGGTTGGATCGGATTTCTGATTTTGATTCCACTGGCGTTGACCTCCAACAATGCTGCAGTCCATAAAATGGGGCGATCATGGAAGACACTGCAACGATTTTCCTATCTCGCTGCGATTTGCGTTTTTCTTCACTGGGTTCTATTTGATTTTTTGCTCGCAGAAGTCCTTTTTTGGTTTCTATCCTTAACCGGCCTCCAGCTATATCGAATTGGGCGTCGATATATTTTTGTTCGAGAAAAGCCATGCTAACAACAGGCTTCTCTAACACTCACACAAACAAACCGAGAAAACCCAGGGCGGCCCACTAGTTTCGGGGGAGTTCAATCCTTGGTGTTTTGAATTCGCCTTGCGCTTTTGGTACAAAATCAAGATCATCGTGAGCAGCCATTAGAAGCACAAGAACCCGGGGCTTTACCTCAGCTTAGGCCATGGCTTTTTTACGCTGACGATCCAAAAAGCGTTGATGAGATTCTTTTGTACCGTCGTGAAAAGAACCTGTCCATTGATCCCATGGTGTTTCCAAACCACCATAGTTGCATTCGAAGTAACGATGGTGCATCTGATGATGGAATGTTCCCAATGGTAGAATCACCTTATCGTTAAAGGTAATACCCTGATAACCAGCGTGAGTGGTGGCTGCGGACAAGGTAAAATATTGTAAATGGAACATGATCAGAAGCGGATTTGACGGAATGATAAAGTGAATCAATACCGTACTCAGATAGATCAGATGCTCCCCTGGGTGCATCGACAATCCAGACCAAGGACCCACATTAGTATTACGATGGTGCAACGCATGAATACGTTTATAAAGTGGTGACCAATGAATCAGTCGGTGTATCAGGAAAAAGTGGGTGGTCTCCCACATGGGTAGTAAGAAAATGATCAACACCAGCCAAGCCATATCTTCTGGCAATGAGAGCGCCGGGGCATAACCATTCGCGAGCGCCCATAACATCACCACTTCATAAGCCGTCCAGATCGTCACGCCACTGGCCAAAGACCAAAACATGTTATCTCGCACCTGAGACCGAAACGTAAATGCACCTTTATTGGTAGCCAAAGGCCGAGCGTCATAACGACGTTCGTTACCCTGACGTTTCAGAATATAGAGGTAGAAATGTAACCCCCCAGCAACCAGAATCATTAACGCAAGATTACGTAAATAGACAAGTCCAATCCAATCTAAAGAAAATTCACGACAGTGTTCAGCTGATGGGCTTAAACAAATCCAACAAAAAACTGAAAGGCCAAGAATGATCAGCCGCTCGGAAACCGGAAACCACCCACCAATCATCCACTTTAGTATCGCAACAACATCAATCGGCCAGCGAAAATAGGGTGAAGCTTGTAGCGGCAATGGTGGCATAAAATTCCATTGGCTATTCCCTCGCTTAGGGTTTGGTTTCGTTTTGGGCTGCTCACCAGATGATGCTTGCATTTTCTATTTCACATTACTGAGATTTAAAAACAAACGATATCCTGACAATATACCTCATACTAATGAATCACAACAGATCGAGGATTAGTAGTGTGTTCTGATAGGATGACTTGCCACACGCCGTTTTTGCATTGGTTGTTTGTTATCGATTATGTTGACTACGCTTCCCCACAAAGAAACGAGAAAGCACTCCCCAACGTCTAACCCAACCTGACACCATACTCGATAACGGCCCGCCCCTGATCCTTATCTTGGCCTGCACGCAGTCGTCAACTTTTTTCACTTTGGGTCTCTGCTCCCTCTTTCAATTGCGATCCCCGAGGAAATTCCGATAAGGAGCGCAAAAGCACCGAAGCCAACCAAGGCCTCGATGACAGCGATCACCTCGGCGATGGTGTTTGCTGGAACTAGGTTTCCATAGCCCAAAGTGGTGAATGTCACAGCGCTGAAGTAAAAGTGTTTCCAGACTCCAGTTATCACAGCTTGATTACTGTCCACCAAATTTCCAAAAATCATGTACACACAGGCAAACAGGCATATCCAGTGCAACATCATGAAAAAAACAGTAATCGTGAAGGTCGTGAACCCAATGGTTCGACTTTGAACCATTTGTATCAAATCCAGCGCTGGTTCTAAGGGGTTGCTCCGTAAAAATAATATCGGAAATATCAGCGCCCAAATCAAAAATATCCAAGGGCTGATCAAAGCGGTGGGGAAAAATAGGCCGAAATTACAGATATTGAACCAGAACAAAAACCTGTTTCTGTTCTTTCCGTCCTTACCAACCCATTTTAGAAAGCTCGTCACGACGCTAAACCGACGCAACCATGCGATCGGTCTTTTGATCCTTGACTGAAAATTCGCCATACCCGCTATTCCTTCTATTTGTCAGACTGTGATAGCGATAGAAGACTGGATAACTAGGGAACCTGTGAGTTCATCTACGAGTCACCACCGAATTACTACAGTGGGTGGAGGCCAGACAACCGAGACCGTCGGTGATGGATGATTTGATAGCGGTGCATTCAGGCATCACGATCAAAACAACGCTACTGAAAGTTGGCTCCCACTTACAACAAACTCCTTTTATCGAAATCCAAAAAACCCTATCCGCACTTACTGTCCCCGCAGTTCAGGCATGTCATACAACCGTCCATCATGATGCTGGCGATGACATTGCATTTTCGACAGAGGGACGAACCCGCTGGAAAGGAAGAATCTTCATTGGGCACATTGCCATTGGTGGCGGCTTGTTTTTCATTATATTCTCGGCGTTTTTGATCCACTAGCGCCTGTTGATGTTCATCGAGGTTGTTGTCGATGATCATACCAATCATTTTCAAGTGGGATTCAATGGCTTCACCAATTTCAGCGACCAAAGAAGGCATGAACCTTCCACCTCTTTTAAAATAGCCACCCTTAGGATCAAAAACACTTTTGAGCTCATCGACCAAAAAGGTCACATCCCCCCCTTTACGAAATACGGCAGAAATGATCAGTGTTAGGCCAGAGATCCACTGATAGTGATCCATATTTTTTGAATTGATGAAGATTTCAAACGGCCGACGTTTTTCATAAGGCGTACCCGGATTGAGCAACATATCGTTGATGGTGATGTAAAACGCATGTTCCGATATCGGGGTTTTAATTTTATAAGTGCTACCGACCAACATCTCCGGCCTAACCACTTTTTCATGCATCTGAACAATGGTCGCCGATCCTTCGTCGGTGTTAAGCGATTCGGTCACCGCCGGAACAACTGAGTCTGCCTTGCTATTATCCTCAGACTGCGTTGGTTTGATCACGTCATACCCGACAATTTTCTTTTCTATTTTTATGCTCATAACCGCTATCTTTTCTTAATACTTGTCTTTCTTACACTTTTTTACCGACAATGCTGTCGATTACTCAAGGAGACGAACTTAAACTTACATCCAATTGATACCCAAAGAAGGAAAAGAAGAGCGGCGCTTTCTAAGGGCTGAGTTTCGAACCTAGAAACGCCCGTAATACCCTTCTTTCAAGGCATCAAATAAATTCGCTGCGCTATGGATTTCACCATCATATTCGATTTCTTCATTTCCCTTGACCTCAACGATCTCACCATTTTCCAAGGTGAATTTATACATCGTGTTCTCAAGATCTTCCGCCTTGACTAAAACGCCTTGAAAAACTTCTGGATTGAAACGAAATGTCGTACACCCTTTTAGCCCTTTTTCCCACGCGTATTGATAAATGTCCTGAAATTCTTCGAAGGGGAAGTCAGTTGGCACGTTTGCGGTTTTCGAGATGGAAGAGTCAATCCACTTTTGCGCCGCAGCCTGAACGTCCACGTGTTGCTTCGGCTTAATGTCATTTGCACTGATAAAGTAATCTGGAAGCTGGCTCTCTGCTTCCTGTGAGAATGGCTTAGCCTTTGGGTTGATGAGGTGGCGATAGGCCAACAACTCATAAGAGAAGACATCTACTTTTTCTTTGGATTTTTTCCCCTCTCGAATCACATTACGACTGTACATATGAGCGAAGGACGGCTCGATGCCATTACTAACATTATTCGCTAAGGACAAGCTAATGGTGCCGGTTGGTGCGATCGACGTATGATGGGTATATCGGCAACCTTTTTCAGCCACAGCGTCCTGCAATGCCTTAGGAAACTGCTGCATATATCGGCTGTAACGCCCCATTAGCACAGCGCCTTTAATTCTATCTCCCACTTTGTAGCCGTCCGCCGCCATTTCTGGTCGTTGGGATAACATTTCGATGGTTACTGCGTACTCTTTCGCAAGAGTCGGAGCAATCCCTTTTTCCTCAGCAAGTTCGATACCAACTTCCCAACCCACGGTGGCCATTTCCTTAGCAACTCGCTCGGTGAAAACCAGCGATTGCTGATCGCCATATCTCATCTGCAACATGGTTAACGTCGACCCTAATCCCAAGAATCCCATACCGTGGCGACGTTTGGCTGCAATTTCGCTTCGCTGCTGCTCCAATGGTAGGCCGTTCACTTCGACCACATTATCCAGCATACGGGAAAATACGCCCACAACCTCTCGGTATTTGTCCCAGTTAAAACGCGCTTCATTGGTAAATGGGTTTTCCACGAATCGGGTCAGATTGACTGAACCCAATAAACACGCCCCATGGGGTGGAAGGGGTTGTTCACCACAGGGGTTGGTTGCACGAACGTTCTCGCAAAACCAATTATTGTTCATCTCGTTAATACGATCAACCAGAATAAAGCCGGGCTCAGCATAGTCATAAGTCGAATTCATGATCAAATTCCATAGTCGCTTCGCTGGAATCGTGCTGTACACGCGACAGGCGGTTTGACCCATGTCATTCGTCATATAACTGTGGTTGTCAGACCAAGTTCGCCAAACGATCTCATATTCCCCACTATCAATTTCATGGGGCGCCGCAGGAAACGATAATTTCCATTCGGCCTCGTCTTTAACTGCCTGCATGAACTCATCTGTTATCAGGCAGGATAGATTAAACTGTCTAAGCCGGCCGTCTTCACGTTTGGCACGCACAAACTCCACAATGTCTGGATGAGAGATATCGAATGTTCCCATTTGCGCTCCCCGACGACCGCCGGCGGAAGAAACGGTAAAACACATGGAATCGAAAATATCCATAAAGGAAAGTGGGCCAGACGTATAAGCACCGGCACCACTGACGAACGCACCTTTGGGCCGCAGGGTAGAGAATTCATAGCCGATTCCACAGCCTGCTTTCAACGTCAAGCCTGCCTCATGAACAGCCGCGAGCACGCCATCCATGGAATCCGGAATGGTGCTTGAGACCGTGCAATTAATGGTACTGGTAGCGGGCTTGTGTTTATGCGCACCGGCATTGGAGGTAATACGTCCTGCGGGGATAGCACCGTTTTTTAACGCCCAGAGAAAACGGTCATACCATTGTTCGCGCTTTTCTGCGGTTTCTTCTACATCAGCCAATGATTTGGCAACCCGGGCATAAGTCGCTGTGATGTCGACATCAATGGGCTCCCCCTTCATGGTTTTTAGGCGGTACTTTTTGTCCCAAATATCCAGGGAAGCTGGCTGAAGGGCGATCCCTTCCAAGTCATTACCACCATCAGCGTTGTGGGCTGCATTGGCCACTTTCATGCATTCTTCCTCTATCTGTCATTTCGGGCCAAACAAATATCCGAAAATGGAATTCTGCATGGCCTTAGCTATCTTTTTGAGGTATCTCTTTTGTGAACATCCTTGATCAGGATACCTATCTGGCAGAAGATTTCTAGAAACCCGCTTCTGGGTGTCCTAGAAATTCCATCAATGATCTTAATCCCTAGATTTAGCTGGTCCTTTTCCAAAATATCTGGAATTATTCTTGCTTATTTTGCCAAACCACTGATTTGTACAGCTTTTTTCTATTTGAGGGAAAAACTATATGTAGTGGCGAATGCGCAATGCTATACCCAATATAGGCGGTTAGTCAAAATTATTTTCGATTCCCTTCTATTTCAAACAGTTAGATGACCAAGCAAAACTCCTTTGTGAAAGATATTTAAAAATTGCACTTTAAGTTTAATCATAATCACTAAGTTTGCCTCTCAGAATCGGATAATTGGAGTAAAAAACATCGCCAAACTGTCGATGGAAGTATCCTAGTTCCTTAATGTCGCACCCAGAACACTAACCGACTTTCATTCCAATCGCGGTTTTTGAAAAATAGGATGCCGGCGGGCAAGTAGCAGAAGTTTACTGGATTAGAGGCAACACGCGGCTCGGCAAAAGACGATTCAGACAATCGGTATGACCAAGAGGACAAGTACGTTTAAAACAGGGTCGACAGTCGAGGTCTAAATTCAATCGATGACCACGATCTGTCAATGGAGGAGTGAACTGATCCGATGAAGAACCATAAATTGCGATAACCTGAGAACCAACAGCGGCGGCCACGTGCATCAGACCCGAATCGTTTGTCACGACCCATTTCGCCATTGACATCAAATCAATGGCTTCTCCTAGTGAGGTTTTACCCGTAAAGTCATGGCAACCATTGCCACTGAACCGGTTTATTTCTGCGGCAATAACCTGATCTTTATTTGACCCAAATAGCCAGACTTGCCAACCATCCGATATTTTGGTTTTAGCCACCTGGGCGAAGTGTTCCGCAGGCCATTGTTTTGCCGGTCCATACTCAGCACCGGGGCATAATGCTAGTATCGGTTTATCAAGGGTTAAACCAAAGCTTGAAAGGGTATTGTCAACTTGCTCGTGATTCACCTTCAAAGACGGCTTAGGCGGAGCCTGTAAGGCTTTCTGATTCATGATATCAGATGATGACAAGTTGCCAGATAACCCAAGATAGAGGTATCGTTGGACATTCAACGGCAAGTCTTCTGGTAGCAACTTTCGCACGTCATTGAGCAACCCCCAACGTTGTTCACCCACAAACCCCGTGCGCAATGGAATTCGGGCTAACCACGGAATCAATGCTGATTTCAGAGAACCGGGTAACACAATGGCTTGATCGAAATTGGATTTTCGGAGCTGCGTTGCCAACTGGTAACGTATACCGAGCTGTAGTTTCTTATGACCAACGGGCATCGTAACAACGTGACTTACTTCTGGCATTCGCGCCAACACCGGCTCACTCCAGCCTGGCGCCAGTACAGTGATCTCGACGTTAGAATGTAAATTTTCAGCTTGAATCTTTAATAGGCTGAACAAGCTTTGCGCCATCACCATGTCTCCAACCCACGATGGCCCGATAATCAATATACGCTTGTCTTTGGGCACAATTATCCCCGAAAATCACACTGAGAACGCCAGAGAACAAAAAATCGCCCACCTCTACGGTAAAAATGGGCGATTAAAAACAGAGAACAGAAGTCTGTATCTATTTGATTTAATGAGAATATTTCACAGGCCCATTGAGAACATACACTGTGCCACAATACGGACAAGCCTCTTCGCCGCTACTTTCAATGGGCAAATAGACCTTTGGATGAGAATCCCATAAACGCTTGTCCGGCATAGGGCAATGCAAAGGCAAATCTGCCGCCGTTACTTCAACCCGTTGACTTGCATTGGGTTGGTCTGAGTCTTGTTGTTTGTTTTCTACTTTCATCTGGCTTGAATAATCAAATCAATAACACACTAACCTTATACGTAGGTCAGCCAGCTTTCGTATTCTGGAATACGACCATGGACTGCATCAAAGAATCGACTTTGAATTTTTTTGGTGATGGGACCACGCCCACCTGCACCAATTTGGCGATTATCCAGTTCACGAATGGGGGTGACTTCCGCAGCAGTGCCGGTGAAGAAAGCTTCATCTGCGATATAAACTTCATCTCGGGTGATCCGCTTTTCCACTAATTTCAATCCCTCGTCTTCGATCAACTGCACTGCTGTGTTTCGGGTAATCCCATCCAGCGCTGATGTAAGATCAGGGGTGTAAACCACGCCGTCTCGGATAATGAATAGGTTTTCTCCACTTCCTTCCATCACAAAACCACTGGTGTCCAGCAACAGCGCTTCATCGTAGCCCGTATCAATCGCTTCCTGCAATGCCAACATGGAGTTAATGTAGTGGCCATTTGCTTTTGCCCGACACATACTGACGTTTACGTGATGACGAGTGTAAGAAGAAACCCGCACGCGAATACCCTTTTCCATGTTTTCTTCGCCGAGATAAGAACCCCATTCCCAGGCTGATACTGATAGATGAGCTTTTAAGTTATCCGCTCTGAGGCCCATCCCCTCTGATCCAAAAAAGGCCATGGGTCGAAGATAAGCCGACTCCAGACCGTTTTGTTTGACCACGTCAATTTGAGCCTGAGAAATCGTTTCTGCATCAAAGGGAATTTTCATTCCAAGGATATGGGCAGAGTTTAGTAACCGGCGGGTATGCTCAGGCAAACGAAAAATGGCCGTACCTTTTTCAGCGTGATAGGCCCGAACCCCTTCAAATACGCCTAAACCATAGTGCAAGGTATGGGTCAAAACATGGACTTTCGCGTCCCGCCAGGGAACCATTTCTCCATCCATCCAAATGACGCCGTCACGATCACTAAATGACATTTTTTTACTCCAGATTAGGGTTAAGTATCACATCATCCAATAACTGATGAACGACATGATTTATATATTATCTGATCTCTGCTAAGCAGAAACCGTGTTTTACTCAATTTCGATGGATCGACATCTAAGCCGACACAGCGCGAGACAATCGTCTTGCGCAACCACTTTGGCTGACAGGGTTTTTCGAGATCGATAAATAATTCACATCGATGCCATTGTCAACTGAAAGTCGTGGTCCATATTGATTTTATTGCCACCCTTTCCTCTTCCACTTCTTCCCATGGCACCAGAACCGGTGTATCCATCAGTTTCAAATCCAAAGATTGGCGCAAGTAGGTTCGATAAACACGAACCAAGGTTTCGCCAACTCCCTCAGGGATTATCTCATATTTAACCAACGCCATGATTGTGTGGGTGGTCGTTCTCGGTGCGGCGAGCTTCGGAACATCATGAGCGTTTCGCAAGATCCAGTATTGCAGCAGAAACTCAATGTCAACAATTCCGCCTTTATCGAGTTTGATGTCGTAGCTCGTGTCGGTGGACTGACAATTCACATCGATCATTTTTTGCCTCATGGATATGACATCCTGCTTTAGCTGATCCGGGTCCCTTTTTAAACACAGAATACGTGCCCTGGCCGCTTCAAATCCAGCGATAAACGCTTCATCTCCCACCACGGCTTTGGCTCGAACCAATGCCTGGTGTTCCCATGTCCATGCACTGTTTAACTGATATTCGATAAACCCAGCAAGGGACGTGACCAGCGTTCCACTGCGCCCACTTGGTCTTAGACGCATATCCAATTCATACAGCGTCCCTGCCTGGGTTCGAGTGGTTAGTAAATGAATCAGCCGACGACTCACCCGGCTATAAAAGTACTCCGCCTCACCCGAATGCGCTGCTGCCTGATCACTTGCTTCCCCATCTTCGCTACCCAAGGCGTTTTCAAAACACACCACAATATCAAGATCCGAGTGATAACCCAGTTCTCCACTGGCAAATTTCCCATAAGCAATGACACCGGCAATGGTGTTGTCTACTCTTTGCTTCTTTTGGATCGCAACAATGGCTTGATGAAAACATTCTCCAAGCAGCGCTTCTGCCAGTTGGCTAAGTTCATAATGAATATCGTCCGCATCCAATCTGCCCAGAATATCTGCTGCTGCAACCCGCAAGACGTGGCCGTGATGAAATTCGCGCAATATATTAATTCTCGATTCATCGTCATCAGCATCCACCTGATCCAGTCGATATCTCAAGGATTCCTGAATGTTGACCTGCCCTTTTTCCAAGGGCTCATCAATTGGATTCAACAATTCATCCATCACCACTGGGTGTTGACCAATGTACCTTGCAATCCAGGGACTCGCGGCACACAAATGCAGCAATTGCTTTAACGCAATGGGGTTTTCAATCAGCAAACTCAAATACACTGACCGGCGGCCAATCGCCTCTACCACGGCAATAAATGCGGTCATCGCCCTCTCTGACTCACGATGAGTAATGGCCTGACGTAGTGCTAGTGGAATTAATCGATCAATACGATCACGCTCCATGTTGGAAAACATCTGGTATAAACGTCCTTGACTGAACTCCTTGAGCAGCAGGTAAGTAGAGTCGGGCTGGGCAAACCCAGCCGTGGTTAAACCATCTATTGCCATATCTCGATCGAGGATTCCACACCAGACATCCACCAGACTTTGGTTTATATCTCGTTGATTGTCATCAACGCAGTTAGCACCATTTGCTTTATCTTCCCCAGGAGATTCTAGGATTAGCTTAAATTGTTCATGGATATTTGTGCGGTGTAGATTGAGCTGCCTCAGATAGTCATCCCAATTCCCAAACCCCATACTCCACGCCAGTCTGAAACGATCCGCTTCCGAGGTAGGCAATTGTTGGGTTTGCCGATCTGCCACCATTTGTAGTCGATGTTCCGAATTTCTCAGAAACCGATACCCTTCGATGAGTAGCCGCTCCACGGAGAGGTCAATAACACCGAGATCCACCAGGGTTGGCATCGCCTGAAACAAAGAAGTGGTTTGTAATCTGTTTTCTCGGCCACCTCGAATAAGCTGATGGCTTTGTACAAGGAACTCGACTTCACGTATCCCACCCCAACCAAGTTTGATGTCATCATCAATTCCCTTCTTAGTTAGCTGGCGCCGAATCATTGCTTTCATTTCCCGAATAGAATCGAAAGCAGTAAAATCCAGATACTTGCGATAAACAAAGGGGCGCAGGATTTCAATAAGTTCGCTACCCAAGGCATCATCACCGGCAACGACCCGAGCCTTGATAAAAGCATAACGCTCCCATCCTCTCCCATGAGTTTGGTAATAGTGTTCCATCGCGTTGAAAGACAACACTAACGGACCACTCTCTCCGTTTGGACGTAACCGCATATCGGTTCGGAACACAAACCCATCCTGAGTCACCGGGTCCAGAGCGCAGACAATCTTTCTACCGAGCTTAATAAAAAACTCCTGATTACTGATGGACTTCTGATTTGAGGTTTCAGGTCGAGTTTCCCCGGCTTCGTCATAAGCAAAGATCAGGTCAATGTCCGAGGAATAGTTAAGCTCCACGCCACCCAACTTACCCATTCCCAATACCACCATCTTTGCTTGCTTATCACCGGTATCCAGCAGTGAGTCAGACAGGGGGGGGCCAAAACGCTTGATCAACCACTTTTCATGAAATTGCAACGATTGGTCGACACAAACATCCGCTAATGCCGACAGATCATTCATGGTTTCTTCTACCTCAGACTGGCCTCCCAAATCCCGCCAAGCGAGTCGAACCATTTCCCGGCGTCGGATTTTTCTAAGTGTTGAATGAAGTTGTGCTTCATCTTTGCTATCGCGGAGGCTCTCAGTCACGTACCGGGAAATCTCCCCCCTCCCCCGGGAACGATCAAGCTCACCTTGCTCCATGAGAGTCAATAGCAGCTCGGGATTGTGAATACAGCTATTGGCAACGAAGTCGCTGGCTAGCCAAACAGACGGCAAATCAGATCGCTCCTTACATCTTGCAAGCAGCGCCTCGGCCCAATCTGACTCTCTGGCGACCAGCGCTTCCTTAAACCTTAACCAAAGTACGTCAAATTGCTCCTGATGATCTGACAACAACACCTAGCCCTCAAAAACGATTACAGTAAACACACAGCGGTCATCATTTAATTATTTTAATCAGCTGACCCGTTTCTGGTTCCCCATCGGGGTACATGCCGTTTAGCAATCTCAACTGCTCTTCGGCGTACTGATTCAAATTGGACTTCTTGGCGAGCTTAGCGAAAGTATCTCCTTTGGCAGCGCGAACCAATGTTATCTTTTTCTCTGCCGCTAATTTCTTTTCACCCCATTTTACTTTTCGAATACTTTTTGCCGTTTCAAAAAAGGGTTGCTCTGGAAGTGGCCCTTTGGAAAACAATGAAAGCACATAAGCCCGGCCACCATGAAACACCGAAGCGACCCGAACCGGGCCTTGCCCAAAAGGTGTATTGGCATCTACCAATCCTGTGTAGCTTCTACGGTTAATCGATTGTCCATTAGCCAGCTTGGGGAATTTTCGCTTGAGGTACTGTGCTGAGGACTCATTCCTGTTTGGTTGGTCAATCTGAATGGTTAGGGCTGCCTGCCGATCTTCGCGCAATGCCACTAATTGGGTAGGTTGATTATCGAGTTTCCAATCACTTGGAAATTCGATCACCAAATCCAGTTCTTTGTGGTAGAAGCGATTGCCATGAATAATTCCCTGCTTTTCACTATCACCGAAGGTGGCGCCCTCAAGGTAACGTAAAAAGTCTTCTGGATCAGTTTCCTTTGCCGCGGGGTTTTTAAATTTGTCTGCGGCACGAATCACTTCCTGTAATCGCTGATCATTACGAGGGTGGGTAGAAAATACGCCGTGATAGACCCTAGGTGGTCTATTTTCATCTCGCGCTCTTTGCAATTCAAATTGTTCCTGATCTTTTAAAATACCCACCACACCCAACATTTTTTGAGGGTCGTAGCCGGTAATAGCGAGGTATTCTGCACCCAACCGATCGGCTTCCAGTTCGTGTCCTCGACCGTAACCCCGCACCAGTGCACTACTGAGTTGACCGGTAAGATCTGCCACGCCCTTACTTCCGGTGGCGATAGTCGCGATTGCCCCGAGAAGGCCGGCGGTGGTTTGAGCGCTGTGCTGTCTGACCCCATGCCTAGCGGTGACATGGCCAATCTCATGGCCCAATACCCCCGCTAGTTCTTCTTCATTGTTCATGTAAGCCATAATGCCTCTGGTGATATAGATATAGCCACCGGGCAATGCAAACGCATTCACTTGAGGAGAATCGAGCAACGTGAATCTGAAATCGAGGTGGCTGCGGTGGCTTTTTTTAGCCAGCTTTTGTCCAAGATCATTCACAAGCTTTTGCAGTGCTTCGTCATGATATACCGTGTATTGCTTAATGACCGATTCATGACTCTGAGCCCCAAGTTTGACTTCGCTTTCTTCGGACATCAACACAAAATCGGTGCCGCCGGTTACTGGGTTTGTGGCGCACCCCGTCAGAATACTTAATCCCAGAACAACGAGTCCAGTTTTTATCAGGTTAATCATCTTCATGCGATTCATTGTCTATCAATACTTCCAATTCAACTTACTTTAAGGATAATTCTCAACTCGCTCCATTATCGCACAATCGACCTTTATGTTGCCGAGAACAACGCTCAAGTGTCTCTGTACAAATCGGCGCCAATCAGATCACGATTACTTATGTCGTTAATCCGCATAGGAATAAACGTTGATTTGAACGATTAGTCATATAAACTAGAGGCCGTCAAAGTGCCGAACCCAATGACGTGAACGAGATCCCTGAATGGGAGACTGGCCTGTGACCTGACAAACGGCTAAATATGCAGTCGGGTTCAACCACTCGAAATGGAAAAATGTTGGTTATTTTTTGCTTATCTAACATACCCGTTAACTGTTGAATTATGTGACTCAAACGTCACTACGATTGTGCAACCCTACGTCTGTAACTTCGGTTTAGTTTGAGTCATTATTGTCGTTCCACACGATATATCGCTTGTCGGCATTGCTCCATTCATCGTCAATCTCAACGAGAATGGCACTGACAAGCCTGAGTAAAGATGCGTCGTTCGGGAAGACCCGGACAATCCGGGTTCGCCGTTTAATTTCCTGCTGGATCGGACGCTCAATTCCATTCGTCGTTCTCATCTTTCGATGATGCGACTCCGGTAAATTGAACACGGTCAATCCTTCAGGAACGTTATCGAGCAGCCATTGCGATAGCTTCGAGCAGTCTGACTCGTAACGGGCCGCCAGTTGCTCCAACTGAGCGCGGGCCGATGCCTCGTCCGTCGCATTCCAGACCGAACGCAATTCGCCACCAATCCGGCTACGAACCTTTGCTGTCGGCGCATGATTGACCGCATTTTGTGCTAGGTGGAACTGACAACGCTGCCACGGTACACCCGGAAACACGGCACGCCTTGCCGCCTTCAAACCCGCGTGATCATCACTGGCAATGTAAGTGATGCCATGCATGCCTCGTTTCACCAACGACTGTAAAAACTCCCGCCAGTTGATCTCGGCTTCACTGGTGGCAATCTGCACACCCAGTACGCTTCGTCGACCATCCGGTAGTATTCCCACCGCACTGAGCACCGCGGCATCCACCACCTCATGATCCATCCTGACCCGTTCGTAACGCGCATCCAGTACCAGATAACGTATCTCGCCAAGACCACGATCCCGCCATACTGACAAGGCATCGTCCAGCAAAGCCGTTGCACGGGACACCTGAGTCGAAGATATTTTCTCAATACCGAACAGATCCAGTACCTTCTCCACACGGCGCGTACTGACACCACTAACGTACATCTGAGCCACACACAGCATCAACGCGCGCTCACTGCGTCGTCCCTGTTCCAGACTGTGCGGGTAAAACCCGGACTCACCGTGATTACGCGTCTTGGGTATCGACAGATTTAGCGTCCCAAGGGTCGTGTCCACCAGTTTGGGTTTGAATCCATTGGCATGGCCACGGCGATTATCACTGCGTTCATGGGGCACCGCACCCAGAAACTGGGATCGTTCGATCTGCATGGCCTGATTCATCATCGCGGTAATGACATCACGAAAAGCCTGGGGGCCATGTTGAATCAATTGTTCCATCACTACTTCATATAGGTTAGGGTAATCAGGTTGGGTCATTGGGTTGCCTCCACATTTGCTTAAGTCACAAACATGGAACGACTTGATGGCTCAACATTCAACACCTAATCCAGAAAAACCGGCTTTGGCTTCGCTCTCTACGTTCACTCCGCCAAAGCCAATAGCGAAGCTGCAATAGAAAGCTAAATTACAGACCTCAGATTACACTACCGTCACTACCAATTTCCAAGCCATATGACCAAACCATGTGGTAACTTTTATGATCGTTTTTATCGTGCCACCATTTATGTCTGCGTTCTTTCTAATCTCGTTTTCGTGTTAATCACCAGCCATCAAAGCATCGACGACATTTCTGCGTCGCAATGGAATACACTGGTGGAGGATCGCTATCCCTTTTTGCGACATGAAGTCCTTTCTGCGATGGAAAAACATGGCTGCGTGGGTGATCATGCTGGCTGGATCCCTCGACATCTTACCTTTGCCCAAGAGGGCAAACTGGTCGGCGCCATGCCAGTCTATGAAAAACACAATTCCTGGGGTGAGTTTGTTTTCGATCATGCTTGGGCGGATGCTTATCATCGAGCTGGTATCGACTATTATCCGAAGCTGGTTAATTCTGTTCCGTTTACACCGGCCAGCGGCCAACGTATTTTGGTTACAAAACAAGACCAGCAGCAGATAACCTCCCATATTATCAGAGCGGCAAAAACGTTGGTGGATGAAGGCGGATACAGCGGCTTGCATTGCCTGTTTCCTTCACCGGATTATCATGCCGCGCTAAACCAACAGGGCGCAATTTCGAGAAACGATTGCCAGTTCCATTGGCATCATCGAGGCTACCAGCACTTCGATGATTTTCTTTCCACTCTTAAACCCAAAAAAAGGAAAAATATTCGCCAAGAGCGACGCAAAGTTGCGGATGCTGGGCTCAACATCAGGCGCCTAAATGGGCACACTGCCAATGAACAAGACTGGCTAGATTTCACCCGCCTGTATACACTCATTTACAATCGCAAATACGGGGTACCCGCTTTTAACCATCACTATTTCATGGAAGTCGCTCAAGGAATTCCCGATCAGATCCATCTAGTACTGGTTGATGACGGCTCAAGCCCCCTCGCTGGGGCGCTAATGTACAGCGACGATAACACCCTTTACGGGAGACATTGGGGATGCGATAGCTATGTCGATTGTCTGCACTTTGAGGTTTGCTATTACCAAGGTATTGAGATGTGTATCGAAAACGGCTGGCAACGATTTGACCCCGGGGCCCAAGGCGAACACAAAATCGCTCGCGGATTCGAAGCAACCCTGATGCAATCATTACATTGGATGGCACAAAGTCCATTTAATGACGCCATTGCAAAATTTGTCTCTCAGGAGCAACAGGGCGTGCAACGCTATATCGACGCGGTAAAACAACACTCCCCGTATCAAACGACATAATCCCGAACTGGTTAAGTGGCCGCTATTCACCGAAGCTAGTCAACAATAAATAACGTTGCCCCACCTTCCGTGGACGAACGATGGGCTTCTTGATTATCACCCACCTGATAACTTTGTCCCGGGGTTAGCATGAACACTCTGCCAGCTTTAAGTTCGGTGCGAAGCTCTCCTTGAAGGCAGAAAAGGACATGGCCCTTTTCGCACCAATGATCCGCAACATATCTTGGCGAATATTCCACCATCCTTACTCGAATATCACCGAACTGCCGGGTGCGCCAGTACGCCACACCTACCTCACCGGGGTGTTCGGTTTTTTCAACTTTTGCCCAATCAGTGGTGCCAAACGGAATGTCTGAAATTATCATCTACTAGTTTCAATTTATATGTTGCATTCAACTGAGTCTGCCATTACAGAAAATTGAGCTGGATGTTATAGTTGAACACTGAAGGTTGAGTACTAAAATTGAGTACTGAAGCTCAAATGTTGAATGCTAAACAGCGAAATGTCGATTTGTTTTTTCAATGTTTCTCAACCAGAATCCAATGCCCATTTTGCCATCTCGTTCCACATCGGTCTTTCATTGCTAAGTTACTCCAAATATCGTGCAAGGGGCACCCTTGGGGGGCTTGTGATCATACTGATCGTCGCCTCCCTATATTCGCTCAGTGCGGGGGCCATTGACACCAGTATGTTCGAAACGCTTCGTGCAACAGCTCAGTTCCTTGGGCTCGTCCCCATGGACCAAGACAATAATAGCCTACCGCAAATATTAGGACAAATACGTATCCCCCGGCTTATTCTCGCCATCATTGTTGGTGGTGGTCTAGCGATAACTGGGACAGTTTTACAAGCATTGTTTCGCAATCCGATGGCTGACCCCGGTTTATTGGGCGTATCATCAGGTGCTGCTTTTGGTGCTGCGGCTACCATCGTTTTTGGTGTTTCATTTTTCGCTCAGGCATTCGCCGTGTTCGGCAACTGGTTGTTGATACTGGTCGCTTTCGCCGGCAGCTTCATCAGTCTTAGCGTGGTCTATCGACTAGCAACATTTAATCGTCGAACAGATATTCCCACGATGCTCCTCGCCGGTGTTGCGGTCAATGCCATTACTGGCGCAATGATCGGGCTACTTAGCTACATCGCCAGCGACACCCAACTGCGAGATCTGATTTTCTGGAGCCTTGGCAGTCTCGGCATAACCGACTGGTGGAAACTAGGCGCAACCGCATTGATCGCCACTCCCGCGTGTTTTGCCTTACTTTTTCACGCCCGAGCATTGAACGCCAATCTTCTCGGTGAAAGCGAAGCCAGGCACCTCGGATTCGATGTCGAAAAGATAAAAAAACGACTCATCATCCTCGTCGCATTAGTTGTTAGTGTCGTGGTGGCCGTGTCTGGCGTGATCGGCTTCGTGGGGTTGGTGGTGCCTCACCTGCTGCGGCTTGTCGTCGGCCCGGATCATCGATTGTTACTTCCTGCATCCGCACTGGCCGGCGCAATTTTGCTCATCATGGCAGATATCATTGCACGAACCATTGTTGCCCCAGCAGAAATACCCATCGGTATTATCACCGCAGTACTTGGCGGCCCATTTTTCTTGGGCCTGCTTATTCGTCACAAACGTAAGCAGGTATTTTGATGTTTAGGGTAAAAAACATCAGCGTTACTTTTTCCCATCACACGCTACTGGATGATTTTTCCTGTGATTTTCCCACGGGACAACTCTGCATGATACTGGGACCAAATGGCGCGGGGAAAACCACCTTGCTTAAATGCCTAGATGGAGAAATTACGCCAAGTCCCGGTGTTGTCGAGCTAAATGGTCAACCATTATCCCGTTGGAGCAACCTTGAACTGGCGACGCAAAGAGCTGTCTTGCCACAGTACTCAAATCTTGATTTTCCATTCACAGTGAGAGACGTTGTGTTAATGGGGAGAATCCCCCACGATACCACTGAAGATGAAAACCAGAAAATTGCTGACGATGTACTGGCACATTGTGACTGCGTACACTTGGCCGCTCGCGCCTTTCCCACACTATCCGGGGGAGAGCAACAACGCGTCCACACCGCACGAATTCTGGCCCAAATCTGGAACCAGTCGAATGATAAAAACCGCTTTCTACTGCTGGATGAACCCGTATCCGCACTGGATCTGAGTCATCAATACTCGCTGTTAACGTTACTCAAACAACTGGCAAAGGATCAGCAAATCGGCATCATTTGCTCATTGCACAATCTCAATCTAGCGGCCCAATTTGCGGATCGCTGCCTTCTCATTGACAATGGCCAGCTAATTGCAGATGGAGCACCAAAAGACGTGTTCAGTGAAGACATTCTCAGCAAGGTATTCAGCATTGAAATGTGGGTAAATCCACATCCACAAAACCCAGACATTCCGTTAATTATGCCCAAGCTCGATGAGAATACAGTGAGCTAGGAGAATAGACGCGGGCTGGCGATTTTTAGCTTTCCGCTGCCGAGGTCACATTCCGCTTCAATCTCAAGGGAGCCTTTGATACTCGCCGTTTGATACTTAACCAAAGCGATTCGATTCACTACAACCTCCCCGTCATCAATGAAATCCCGCGCCGATCCCACCAACGAAATCTTCTGCGCCACTTCATCGGTAAAATACGCCTCATCATATAAACCCACCGTCAAATGAGGCACGTAGTTTTCATCATTGACTTGGCTATCTGGATCCACCGCAATGCTTCTTAGCGCCACTCTTAGCTCGATAAGTTGGAGGCCAGTATTGATGACGGGGTAGCATGGGGAGCCCGTGAAACTACTTAATTGACCTAACGATAATTCAAAAGGCGAGAATGCGCTGCAAACTTCCGTCAACGACGTCTTGCTAATGGAAGCCTTGCCAATAAAACCTGCTGGAAGAATCGTGACATGGGGCTGACGCTGGTAACCGTTGACCAAGTAAGGTGAGAGAACATCATGCGCGCTTTGGATTCGATATTGCCAAGACGGAGAATCGACCATGATTGCCCACACATAATAATGCGGCCTTCCTTTATGCCAGCTCACGAAATCCTTATCGACATTCTTTAGCGTGTGTGTCGATTCGAGGAACACACGGGTTGTTTCCGCAGACAGAGTGTTATCTTTCACTGCCGCCCTCAACTGTCGCCCTGCGACCCTCCCCTATCCATCGCTCAGGTTATTGCAAGGCATGGTCTTCTTTGAAGCGCATAGCTTCCCGCACTTCATCCAGTTGCTGGCAGAACGGCTCGATACCATTTAGCATACGTAAAGTGTGGCGGTGCATCATGCCTGAATCAACATACACAAACGCATCTCGCCTTACGGCATTAATGTTCTTCCATTGCTGCCAAAGCGACATATCCGGTGGAATACTATCAGTCATCCCAGTGACAATGGCGTCTGGGTTTGCCTTGATTACAGACTCCATGCTCACTCTAGGGGCAATGATAGGCAAATCCGCAAACAGATTCACCCCACCGCAAACCTCTAATACTCGACTAATGAAATGCTCACCATTCAGGGTCATCAGAGGATTCGTCCAAACCTGGTAAAACACACCCAAAGGTTGCCGACCGCCATATAAGTTTCTAGCATCATCAATTACTCGGCTCACCGTATTAACGGACGGATCGATCAGACTTTCTGTCCCAGCAAGAATAGCGAGGTCTCGGATGTTATCTAAAACATCTTCAAATACTCGAGGTTCAGAGTAGTAAACAGTTAAACCCAAGCGTTCTAATTGATCCAGTGTACCGCCATTGTTCCCACCACGCCAAGCCACAATGAGATCCGGCTTTAGGGACAATATCGTTTCAAGATTAAATTGCACATGACTACCAACGGAAAGAATATCGTTGGCTTCGGGCGGAAAGTCGCTGTATTCCACCACCCCCACAATCCGGTTTCCTGCACCTGCAGAAAACAGGTTTTCTGTGTTGTGAGGAGCGAGGCTAATGATACGTTGAGCTGGTTTCTCTAGCGCAACGATTCGATCAAAGTCATCCTTGACTTTGATCTCGGAGGCAATGGCAACGTGAACCCAACCAAGGAGCCCAATCGTCGCCAGCATAAGTTTGACCACTTCACGAAACGAAGTGATCGATAAGTGCATCGTCATTACTATCGGATTCCGATTAAGGAAGCCGGTAATAGTTTAGGGAATATAACGCAAGGTTACCATCGCGTTCACACCGTCCTGATTGTAAGAAGCAGCGGTTTCGTACTCCTTATCAAAAACGTTATTCACCTGTAAGCCAAGGGACCATTTAGAATGCACTTTGTATTCTGCACGTAAATCCAGTAACGCATAGCTACCGAGCTCAGTGGTATTGCTTAGGTTATCGTAAGCTTTGCCTCGAGAAGTCATCGTCGCACCCACGTTGAATTCGCCGATTTTTCGATCCGCAGTGAGCTGAACAATACGCTTCGCTCTTCTCGCAAGCTGCTTACCGTCATTAAAGCTACCACTCGCGTCTTTAGGATCTTGCAGCGTTAAGCTGGTGCCCAACACCCAACCTGCCACATTCATGGAACTCGCTAACTCGATACCCATGATCTCAGCTTTGTTGATGTTGACTGGCGCGAATGTTACCGAATCAAACCCAATCAAATCTTCAATTTCAGTGCGAAACAAGTTTAACGACCAGCGCCCACTGTCAGTTCGGCCTGAGAAACCTAGATCAATGCTACTCGATGTTTCGGCTTGTAAGTCTGCATTACCAAAACCCGGATAATAAAGCTCATTGAAAGTTGGTGCTTTAAACGCTGTTCCGTAAGACAAGGTCATACGATTGCCATCGCCCATATCTCGCCCATAAGCAATCCCACCCGTGGTTTCCGAACCAAACTGTTCGTTATCATCATTACGAACCGATAGCTCGATTTCATTATCACCAAGGTCCATATTATAGGAAGCAAAGATTCCCATATTGTCACGACTGGTCACCGTAAAAGCGGTATTACTATTCACGTCATCGCTAATATGGTCTGCACCAAAAATCAAACGGCCGCTGCTCAGCATGAGATCATTCTGCAAGGAAATCTGATCCCGGGTGGTTTCAAACTTCGAAGAGAATGTACCGTTAAGAAAGCTGTCAGAAGCATCTTTTGACTGAGCGATTAACAGGCTGCTTGCCCAATGATCGCTCACATTGAAATTGGCCTTGACGTGTACCACTCGGGTCAATGATTCGGATTCGTTTTGGAAAGACCCGTCAAATTGTGTTTCGCTCTGCGAGTTTAATATGCCGCCTTCGATACCGAAGTTGTCAGAGAGTTTTGTACCTCCACGTAATGCAACCGACGTATTGTCATATCCGTCTGCATCCGGCTCAACGGTAAAACAACCCGAAGAAAAGCTTCCTTTACAGGCATTGAATCCATCCGTGTGATACTTGGAAACATTCAGGGAGTACCAACCAGCATTACTTCCACCAGAAATACCCGCATGAAGATCCGTGGTGCCATGACTACCGGCGGAGACTCGTAGCGTTGGGCGAGTACCTTGACTCCCTTTACGCGTAAAGATCTGAATAACGCCACCAATCGCCTCGGAGCCATATAAGCTGGAGCGTGGTCCACGAACCACTTCAATTTTTTCCACTTGGTCCAATGAGATATCCTGAAAAGGAGTCGTTCCAAGGGTTGCTGACCCAACCTTTACGCCATCAATGAGCACCAGAATTTGATCCGATTCAGCGCCACGAAGGAAAATAGAAGTTTGTTGGCCCACACCACCATTTCGGCTGATGACAAGACCCGGAACAGAAGCCAGCAATTCTGGCACATTAGCAGCACCGCTTGTTTCGATTTGCTTGCGATCGATAACAGAAACGGGAGCCATGGTTTCATCGACAGTTTCTGCGCTACGAGACGCAGTAATAACGATGGTAATGGGTTCTTTGTCAGCCGCCAATGCAGTTTGGGCAGACGTGTAAAAAAGCAGGCCGGAAATCCCAGCCAGAAGGGTTTTGTTCATCTGGTAAACCTCGGTGTTGCACGACCCCGTGCAATTATATTTATGTTACACAACATGCGTAACACACCATGATCGGGCAGGTCTCCGGACTCATAAGCATTGAAAGATTGTGCAACCCTACGTCTGTAACTTTGATTTAGGTTGAGTCATTATCGTCGTTCCACACGATATATCGCTTGTCGGCATTGCTCCATTCATCGTCAATCTCGACGAGGATGGCACTGACAAGCCTGAGTAAAGATGCCTCATTCGGGAAGACCCGTACAATCCGGGTTCGCCGTTTAATCTCCTGCTGGATCGGACGCTCAATTCCATTCGTCGTTCTCATCTTTCGATGATGCGACTCCGGTAAATTGAACACCGTCAGTCCTTCAGGAACGTTATCGAGCAGCCATTGCGACAGCTTTGAGTAATCTGACTCGTAACGGGCCGCCAGTTGCTCCAACTGAGCGCGGGCAGATGCCTCGTCCGTCGCATTCCACACCGAACGCAGTTCACCACCAATCCGACTACGAACCTTTGCTGTCGGCGCATGATTGACCGCATTTTGTGCTAGGTGGAACTGACAACGCTGCCACGGTACCCCCGGAAACACAGCACGTCTCGCTGCTTTGAGGCCCGCGTGGTCATCACTGGCAATGTAGATGATGCCGTGCATCCCCCGTTTTACCAGAGACTGTAAAAACTCCCGCCAGTTGATCTCGGCTTCACTGGTCGCGATCTGCACGCCCAGTACACTGCGTCTGCCATCCGGCAATATACCCACCGCACTGAGCACCGCCGCATCCACCACCTCATGATCCATCCTGACCCGTTCGTAACGCGCATCCAGTACGAGATACCGAATCTCTCCAAGGGCCCGGTCACGCCAAACCGATAGAGCATCGTCCAGCAGGGCCGTCGCACGAGACACCTGAGTGGAGGAGATCTTCTCAATACCAAACAGATCCAGCACCTTCTCCACACGACGAGTACTGGCCCCGCTGATGTACATCTTTGCCACACACAGCATCAAAGCACGTTCACTACGCCGTCCCTGTTCCAGACACTGTGGATAAAACCCGGACTCACCGTGGTTACGGGTCTTGGGTATCGACAAATTCAGTGTCCCAAGAGTCGTGTCCACCAGTTTGGGTTTGAATCCATTGGCATGGCCCTGACGGTCGTTGCTGCGTTCGTGAGGGGCGGCACCCAGAAACTGAGACCGCTCAATCTGCATGGCCTGATTCATCATCGCGGTAATGACATCACGAAAAGCCTGGGGGCCATGTTGAATCAATTGTTCCATCACTACTTCATATAGGTTACTGTAATCCGGTTGGGTCATTGGGTTGCCTCCACATTTGCTTAAGTCACAAACATGGAACGACTTGATGGCTCAACATTCAACACCTAATCCAGAAAAACCGGCTTTGGCTTCGTTCGCTACGCTCACTTCGCCTAAGCCAAACGAACATCGCTAAAGAAATAAATTACAGACCTCAGGGTACACTACCCATTGAAAACATCAATTTTTCCAATCTGCGCCTTCCCATGCCAGATGACACAGTGACTTGTTAACAAAACATGCAGACTTGACTCATTTACCGTTGCGGGGGCAGTACCGGGATTGCCAGATAAAACAGCCTGACGCACCGATTTCCCATGACACCGTGACAATTACTTGCGCAGTGAAACCCGAGCGGTCTGGATGGTATGCAACTTCGGCTAAAAGTACAAGAATAAACCCTAAAAACAATGTACTAATAACGACATAGCCAGGTTACCTGTTACTCCGATAAGCTCTTTTTCAGTACTTAAAAAGGACAAAATGTTTATTCTTGATCCCTTTGCGCTCACTGTGTTTCAGAAATTCCCACCCAAGAATCGATTAATTCGATAAAATACTGACTCTTCGTTATCAGACTTCCCTCACACTATCATCATTGATGAGCCCTCGCTGACGAAGTGAATACCAAACCTTTTCCAACAATGGTGTTAACAAAATCATGTTAGTCGCGGCACGGAGGAAAATTGGCAGCTGGATTGCCAAATACCTTTCCAAACAGATTCCCCACTACCACCCTTTCTCAACCTGCGAAATCCCGGTTTTGGAAAACGTACTGCAGCCCGGGGATGTCATTCTTGTGGAAGGTGATACACGAATCAGTAGTGTAATCAAATACTTGACACAGTCCACCTGGTCCCACGCGGCGATGTACATTGGAGAGCAGCCCGGGGTCGCCTTTCCAGAGGGTGAGAAAAATAGTGAACCCAATGTCCTAATAGAAGCAGAATTAGGTTTTGGCGTCATTGCCATGCCCCTATCCAAGTATCGCAACTTCAATATTCGTATTTGTCGCCCCATTAATCTGACAGAAGAAGACCGACAGGCCATGGTACAAACCATGATCAATAACCTAGGTAGAAATTACGATTTAAAACACGTCTTCGACTTAGCACGCTACCTACTCCCCATCCCGGTTCCCGTTCGATTTCGCCGAAGAATGCTGGCCCTTGGTAGCGGCGACCCTTCCCAAGCGATTTGTTCTAGCTTGATCGCAAAAACATTTCAATCTATTCGATACCCAATACTCCCTACTGTTGAAAAGACTGATCCTTCCTCCGTTTTCAGCTTTCAGGCTAAGGAGATTTATCATATCCGCCACTACAGCCTTTTCACTCCTAAGGATTTTGACGTATCGCCCTATTTTCAAATCGTGAAACCTATCATCGAAAACGGATTCAACTATCAGTCCCTGGACTGGTCTTCAGTGCCAAAAAAGAAAACAGGGGAAAGATTAGAGAAACACGCATAGCGCCGTGAAATCACTTCTTAGCCTTCCTTAGATGTATTTTCAATGGGCGTCTCATTCGAAATGGCGAGACTTAAGTAACGAACGATGTAGCGAATATTGCACATTCATCGACGGTGTTGATCAATAACCCAGTACACCGCCAATCAAGGACCTTCAGAAAAACGGCTTCGAGCTATTCCAGGAATGAATCCAACAATGGAACAATCATGCATTGGCGAAAAAATCACCTCGCAAATTTTGTTCTCACTTAACTTTTCTGCTACCCCAAATCACCGGAATTAATCAATGACCACTAGTATGACCGCTTTTTCCCGCGTTGAATCCAGTCAATCTGGCGTTCAGTTAATTTGGGAAATACGTAGCGTCAATCATCGATATCTCGACACACACCTCAAGCTACCCGATGAGCTTCGTCTTTTGGAAACAAACTGTCGAGCGATCATTTCGAAAGCATTGAACCGAGGCCGAATCGACGCACAGCTTAAACTCGAAAAAAGTGCTAACGGCGTACATTTGAATGCAATCAACTCAAGCATGCTAGAAAACCTTGAAGAGTTGCTCGCGCAAATCAATACCGCTATTCCCAACGCTACTCCAGCCAATGCCCTCGACATCCTTCGTTGGCCCGGCGTACTAATTGAACCCAAAAAAGACAACGAAGCACTGCATGAGCAGTCATTAACCCTATTGGAAAACGCCATCGCCGTATTGATAGAAAACAGAGAGCGGGAAGGAAATCGAATGGGGGAATTGATTAGCGAGCGCATCCAAACCTGCCGAAAACTGGTGGTCGACTTAATCAGCGAAATCGATGACATCACCAATACCCAGAAACAAAAATGGCAAAACCGCATCGACGAACTCTGCAAAGAACCGGACAGTAATCGACTGCATCAGGAAATCGCCATCATCCTCACCAAAAGCGATATCCAGGAAGAACTTGACCGCCTACAAACCCACTTCGACGAAGTCCATCGCACCATCACCTCCAACAAGCCCGCCGGCCGCCGACTCGACTTCCTCATGCAAGAACTCAACCGCGAAGCCAACACCCTCGGCTCCAAATCCATTGACCAAAGAATCACCAACACCTCCGTGGAACTTAAAGTTCTGATAGATCAGATGAGAGAGCAGATTCAGAACATTGAATGATGTTTCAGGGAGTTTCAAACTTAGTAAAAACATAAATATATCAAATATTTAGTCAGCAAAAGAAGTAGCAAAAGGGTCAGACTCGATTGCTTTAGGAGCTTTTCCCATCATTTCAAATAGGAGATCTTGAGTTGGGTTTACCAAGCCATGTCATTGCAAGATATCCTAATCTAGTGACCCTTTTGAGTTGAAAGCTCAATGGGCGGTAGTTGGTTCATTTCAACCAGATTGACACCACCAATAAACACTATCGCTGACGGTGGAAATAGCTAGAAAAGACGAACGATGGCTGCCACAACTACCCTGATAAATATCTGCATACAGAGCAGCATCATTCGCAGGTTGTTGTTCGATGAGACCATTGAACCACCACGATGTTATAAATGGTTTCCTAATTTGTAGTTTTTCTTTTTGTTGGCTAGATAATTTTACTAACCCTTTCGTTTCTATAGGTAGTGTAATCTGAGGTCTGTAATTTAGCTTTCTATTGCGATGTTCGTGGTAGTGTAATCTGAGGTCTGTAATTTAGCTTTCTATTGCAGCTTCGCTATTGGCTTTGGCGGAGTGAACGTAGAGAGCGAAGCCAAAGCCGGTTTTTCAGGCTTTAGTATTGAATGTTGAGCCATCAAGTCGTTCCATGTTTGTGACTTACGCAAATGTGGAGACAACCCAATGACCCAACCTGATTACCCTAACCTATATGAAGTAGTGATGGAACAATTGATTCAACATGGCCCCCAGGCTTTTCGTGATGTCATTACCGCGATGATGAATCAGGCCATGCAGATTGAGCGGTCTCAGTTTCTGGGTGCCGCCCCTCACGAACGCAGCAACGACCGTCAGGGCCATGCCAATGGATTCAAACCCAAACTGGTGGACACGACTCTTGGGACACTGAATTTGTCGATACCCAAGACCCGTAACCACGGTGAGTCCGGGTTTTATCCACACAGTCTGGAACAGGGACGACGCAGTGAGCGCGCGTTGATGCTGTGTGTGGCTCAGATGTACGTTAGTGGTGTCAGTACGCGCCGTGTGGAGAAGGTACTGGATCTGTTCGGTATTGAGAAAATATCTTCGACTCAGGTGTCCCGTGCAACGGCTTTGCTGGACGATGCCTTGTCAGTATGGCGGGCTCGTGGTCTTGGCGAGATACGTTATCTGGTACTGGATGCGCGTTACGAACGGGTCAGGATGGATCATGAGGTGGTGGATGCCGCGGTGCTCAGTGCGGTGGGTATATTGCCGGATGGCAGACGCAGTGTACTGGGCGTGCAGATTGCCACCAGTGAAGCCGAGATCAACTGGCGGGAGTTTTTACAGTCTCTGGTAAAACGGGGGATGCACGGCATCATCTACATTGCCAGTGATGACCACGCGGGCCTCAAAGCAGCGAGACGTGCTGTGTTTCCGGGGGTACCGTGGCAGCGTTGTCAGTTCCACCTAGCACAAAATGCGGTCAATCATGCGCCGACAGCAAAGGTTCGTAGCCGGATTGGTGGCGAATTGCGTTCGGTCTGGAATGCGACGGACGAGGCATCGGCCCTGGCTCAGTTGGAGCAACTGGCGGCCCGTTACGAGTCAGACTGCTCGAAGCTATCGCAATGGCTGCTCGATAACGTTCCTGAAGGATTGACCGTGTTCAATTTACCGGAATCGCATCATCGAAAGATGAGAACGACGAATGGAATTGAGCGTCCGATCCAGCAGGAAATTAAACGGCGAACCCGGATTGTCCGGGTCTTCCCGAACGACGCATCTTTACTCAGGCTTGTCAGTGCCATTCTCGTTGAGATTGACGATGAATGGAGCAATGCCGACAAGCGATATATCGTGTGGAACGACAATAATGACTCAAACTAAACCGAAGTTACAGACGTAGGGTTGCACAATCTCAAATTTGGTGTCAAAACAATCTCCTTTAGATTTTGCTTTTTCCCCAAAAACCATCTATGTTCATCCCGCTACACCACCGCTGATTTTCTCCTAAACCTTAGTCTCTGTATTGTCCGCATTAATGAAAGACATCACCCATAAAAGTGTCTGGGTTCTGGCTGGGCCCATTATTATCTCTAACATTTCGGTGCCATTAGTTGGTGCCGTGGACACTGCGGTGATGGGACATTTGGCCGAACCTGACTATATGGGGGCTGTGGCACTGGGCGCTATGATTTTCAGCTTTTTGTATTGGGGTTTTGGTTTCCTGCGCATGGGAACAACCGGTTTTGTGGCCCGAGCATACGGGGCGCAGGATGAAGAGGAGCTTTCCAACATCACATTGCGGGTTTTGTTACTCGGCATTGCGCTTGGGCTGCTAGTGATTCTAATTGGAAACCCTCTGATTCGACTTACACTTTACTGGCTGCAAAGTGAGGAGTCGGTTGAGCTCCTCGCTCAGAACTACTCACTGATTCGAGTTTGGAGTGCGCCGGCAACATTGATGGTTTATGTTTTCACTGGCATTTTTATAGGTCTACACAATACTCGCCTAGCGTTTATTTTGCAGATCGTATTAAATCTCACCAACATTGGCCTAGACCTTCTGTTTGTTGTCGTTTGGGAATTTGGTGTTGAGGGTGTCGCCTGGGCGACACTGATCGCTGAATACACTGCAGCGGCCACCGGTCTTTTCCTCTTGCGTAAGCGTTTGACTGTCGCTTTTTCAAATGTGAATTGGTCTGCTGTATTTGCCTATCAGGCGATTAAAGAATTGATGCTAGCTAATAGCCATATTTTTGTCCGAACGTTATGTCTAGTTTTCTCTTTTGCTTTTTTTACCGCACAAAGTGCGAAAATGGGGACCGTGGTTTTGGCAGCCAATACGGTACTCATTCACTTACAAAGTATTATGGCTTATGGCCTTGATGGTTTCGCTCACTCTGCAGAGGCATTAGCGGGTAGCGCGTATGGTGCAAAGAAACGGGAGCAGTTTTCGAAGGCAGTGAAGCTCACTACGCTTTGGTCTGCCGTTATGGCCTTGGCTATTTCCATTGCTTATTGGTTTTTCGGCTCTCAGATAGTGTCGCTTTTCACTAACATTGATAGCGTGTTGCTGATTGCCAATGAGTATTTACTTTGGATGGTTCTTGCGCCAATTGTTGGCTTTCTCAGCTTCCAATTGGACGGAATCTTTATCGGTACTGGTTTCACTAAAGCTATGCGCAATGCGATGTTGGTGTCCACTATTGGTTATCTTCTAATGGTATTTTGGTTCCAACCGATGTGGAATAACCACGGACTATTTCTAGCATTCACCGGCTTTATGATACTTCGTGCTTTAACTCTCGGAGCCTATTACCCATCGATCATCCGGTCCATGGAGCGGAAAGCACCTAACTAAAAAATGGATACCTTGTCTTCTTATCCCATTACAGACCTCAGGGTACACTACCACCTATTACGTCGGTACCTTCAAGGGGATCGGCAGAGTGTATCAACAGACCTTCGTGGACACGTATTCCAAAGTGGCTCATGCGAAGCTCTACACGACCAAAACACCGATCACCGCAGCGGATATGCTCAATGATCAGGTGCTCCCGTTCTACGAAGAGCACAGCCTTCCCATGCTGCGCATTCTTACTGACAGGGGAACCGAGTATTGTGGTCGAGCCGATCAGCATGATTATCAGCTTTACATGGCACTGAATAACATTGAGCACACGAAAACCAAGGTGAAATCACCGCAGACAAATGGGATATGTGAACGATTCCACAAGACCATTCTTAACGAGTTTTATCAGATAACCCTACGCAAGAAAATCTATGATTCAGTTGACGAATTACAGATTGATCTTGACGAGTGGCTTATCAAGTACAATACTCAACGAACTCATCAGGGTAAAAAGTGCCTTGGGAGAACGCCGATGGAAACACTCATCGACGGTAAAGCGATCTGGAAAGAAAAGTTTGTAAACTAAACTCTATCTGACAGACAGCTACTGATAAACGGGTAACTGTCAGCTCAAGTCTGAACTTCTACAGATTAACAAGATGAAGGACGATTTCATTTGGCGTCATGATTCCTTTCCCTCCCCCTACAAACTCAAACTCAATTTGTTTTACAAAATCTTCTTCTGAAACAGAAGAAACATAATCGATGTACCACGCATTAAGTGCTTTCTGATTATCCCAAAGCGCTAACAACGGCGGGTGTTCAGGCGTATTTCTAGCTGTATAAGTGTGCTCTGTGCCCATTAGGTGTGATTGAAAAATAGCATCAACCACATAAATATGGTTTAAGGTAGAAACCATGGTCTTGAATGTTGTTTTTCGAATCCTATTTTGTTCTGCAGCAGTCAGTTTAGATACACATGAAAACGATAAGTCGTTAGCCCACGCTTTATAATGGATCAACATATTCGCGTTCTTTAAGAGAGTCATAATTCAACAGTTATCTTTAACTTGGCAAGTGTTATTTTCTTAGATTCTGGGCTCAAGCCTTTGTAGGTTCTGGGGCTAACTCGGCCCCGTTGATTTCAAGATTTTGAGAGTGTATTACGGGCCTTTTTTGGCTTGTTTGTTCCTCTCGGATCAACCGCAAAGGCCGGTTTGAATGTATCAATCCAGTGACATAAACCCCATTACCCAATAATATGGATTGAATCAGGGTTAAATTAAAGAAGAACGTTGCCAATGTTAAAATAGCGGAGGAAGCTAGAATATTCACCATACTCTGATGGCTGTGTGCCTCAAGCTTACGAGCAATTCGTAATGTCTCACTAAAACTCGCCAAGTTGCCATCGGTCAAGATGATTTGTGCGGTATCCATGGCGATCGGGGAAGCGCCCGCTAAAGAAACGGAAACTTGGGCTTTTTTCATCGCGATGGAGTCATTAATTCCATCACCGATAAAGCACACCTTACGGCCCTGCTGTTGCAATAGATCGACAATCCCTGCTTTTTCATGGGGCAAGACATTGGCGTAGTAAGCATCCATATTCAAGGTTTCAGCTAGCTCGCGGGTAGGCTGCTGATGATCGCCAGAGACAATTGCAAAATGCTTCACACCTTGCTCACGCAAATCGTTCATTAACTCGCGCACATCGCTGCGAATGAGGGCACGTAATTGAATTGCGCCACATACTGTTTTATCGACAGCAACAAGTATGCTCGAATGGCCCTTAGCCTGAGCGCTTTCCATGGCCTGAAGAATGTTATCTGGTATTGCGATTTGTTCTGATTCCATTAGCCGAGCGCTGCCTACGTGAATATTTTGCCCTTTAAACTTCACATGAATGCCGTAGCCAACCCGGTAATTCGTGTTTTCCACTTCGGGTAGGTCCATATCGCGAACTCTGGCCGCTTCTAGAATGGCCTTGGCGATGGGGTGGCCGTGCCTGTATTCAGCAACAGCTGCATAGAAAAGAACCTGATCAGTATTCATTCCACTGCTCGGGCAGACCACAATGTCACCAACCTCAGGCTGGTCTTCCGTCAAGGTGCCGGTTTTGTCAAAAAGCACGGTGTCGATGTTTCCAAGTAATTCCAAAACGCGTCCATCTTTGACCAGCACATTTTTATGGGCGGCCCAAGCAATATGGTTTAACGTGTCGAGGGAGACAAGGATACGCGTACAATTTACGCATTTAACACTGCTAAGTACGATAGCTGCTCCCTGGAAGCCTGTAAAAGGAATTTGTAGTGCTGAAAAGGCTAGGGTTGGTAATGTCGTTTTCTCAACCCACTGCTCGCTTCTTTGATTTAATGCCGTTTTGTAATCTGCGGTTCGTTGCAATATTTGGTAAGTTTGAGCGGCTACCGTCTCCTCTCCAGTATTTTCAACCCTAATATAAGCTTTACCAGCAACTACCATGGTCGAAGCATAGACTTGATCCCCACTGTTTTTCTCCACAGGCTGAAATTCGCCAGTGAGCATGTGTTGATCAACTTGGATATGTCCATTGACCAATATTCCGTCTACAGGAAAGGTTTGACCAGCGTAAATAATGGCCGTATCCTCCTTTTCTAGCTCTTTCAATGGTATCTCAGCTTCAACACCATCCCGCAAAATCCATATCGAACGAGGTTGTTCACCTAAAACTCCTTGTATGATGCTGCGGGAGTCATCACGGGTACGCGCTAGGACTTTGTCGCCCAGATAGTAGAAAACGCCAACCAGTGACGCAGAAAGATATTGGCCACTGGACACCGCTACGAGAACGATCAGAGTATTCAGTGTTTCACCGCTTATCTTTTTTTCCTCGATCAAACTGCGCTCCGCAACACGAAACATAGGGAGGTTGCTGTAGAGCAATAGCGCTAGGCTGAGATAACGCATGGGGGGGATATGGCTTTGTAAAATCGCGGACCCTGCGGTGGTGACACTGGTGTAAAAATAATGATTGGCCACTCTCATTTTTTGCTCGGGGGTATTTTCTTCCGCTAAATGCTCCGCAGATACTACATGCTCAACCGATTGTGGTTTTGCAGAAGGTGAACTATCTGTGCCAGATTTCCAAGACGAATTGGCCTTCTTTTTCTTATAGATATCTATTAAACGGCAACCTGTATACCCAATTGACATCAGTAGCAATCCACCCATAAAAATACCTTTTTGATTGGTTTTGATCCAGTATACGCCAAAGACGATGAACAATAGGCGGCTCACTGGAAAGGTGTTGTTATCAGGTATGGTTCTGTGAGCTAGACAAACCTATGCGACCTTCACCATGCTCTACCTGAGTGAGCTAAGTGAATTTTAAAGGGAAATTTTCATTGACACCAGCAACGAATCGATGTGCTGGGTTGGCTAATTCTAGTGATAACCGAAATCCGTAACGTGCATGCCGCCGAATTCAGCTGTAAAAATCGAAAAACCGGAACATCCATGAATGCCTTACTCGAGAAACCTTATTCGATTGTAAGATGAGGTGTTCATATATGCCCCTGTCTATTTCCTTTACGTTGACTTCAATCAAATCTGACCCCATTGCTTCTATTGCTTGTTGACAGAAACATGGGTGTGTTTTGATAGTCGGTAGAACAACACTGAGCCGAGGCATACGAGTGCTAAAAAATAGTATGCGCCGTATGCCCACTCGCCGTTCATTGCATCGATCAAAGCACTAAATAAGATAGGGCCGAGGAAATGACCAAGAGCAACTCCATGGAGTATGACGCCAATTACCATGGGGATATTAGTTGGGGATCGGACGAAGTGTGATCCAAGGCCAAACAGGACCCCTGGGGTTAGGGTTGAAAGGCTCATAAAAATCACCGCACTGAGACCTTGTATCCACCACGGAAAAGCCGGTAGGAATATCATCATAGCCGTCAATCCGGGAAATACGAAACCAACCACGACGATGGTTCTAAGGGAAAATTTTCGCTGTAACATCCATCCACCCAAAATGCTGCCGGGAGCACCCAATAACACAACAATCGAGGTGAGCAGGGCGGCCAAACCTAAATCGATGCCCATGGTCTCGGTCCATAGGGTGGTCAGAAAGCTAACCACGACGATGAACATTCCGCTAAAACAGGCGAAGCAGCCTGCAGCGAGAAAAGGACCGGGTTTGAGGATCGTTCGGAAGTCGGGTTTTGGTGAAGAGCTACTTATTGTGGTTTGACTGCGAAGAGACGCGAAAGACCGCCCCACTAATACCATCAGTAACAATGGAAACACCGCCAGAATCATCCAAACCGAACGCCATTGAGCGACGTTAAGTAACAGTGGGGTAATGAGCATGACGGAACCCATTCCCAGTGGAATCCAAGTGGCCCAGATACCCATGGCCAAAGGTCGGTCGTCATTGTTAACCGCTGAAACCACCAAACCCGGCCCGGCCACCGCGACGCCAATATAACCGATGCCTTCGATCATTCTGGCAATGAGTAAATGTGTAAAAGAGTTCGCAAACGCCGTTGCAAACCCCCCAATTGAAAGTAGCGCCAGCGCTATGAGCGCGTAACGGTATACACCGACTCTCAGTGCTAACAGACTAACGGGCAATGCAGTTAGCACTGCGATGGTCATGAAGCTCGAAATCACCCAACCACCTTCGGTTAACGATAATCCCAACTCAACCCGAATCAAGGGCATTAGAGGCGCAATTTTACCGACCCCAACAGCCGCTGCAACGCCAGCACTTAGCGCGATAGTGACGAGCAACCAGTTTGATCGCATGGGGTTTTCTATATCAGGAAGTAAGGGGGAAGTTGTGGTGAATTTTGGGATTGTGCAACCCTACGTCTGTAACTTCGGTTTAGTTTGAGTCATTATTGTCGTTCCACACGATATATCGCTTGTCGGCATTGCTCCATTCATCGTCAATCTCAACGAGAATGGCACTGACAAGCCTGAGTAAAGATGCCTCATTCGGGAAGACCCGGACAATCCGGGTTCGCCGTTTAATTTCCTGCTGGATCGGACGCTCAATTCCATTCGTCGTTCTCATCTTTCGATGATGCGATTCCGGTAAATTGAACACGGTCAGTCCTTCAGGAACGTTATCGAGCAGCCATTGCGACAGCTTTGAGTAATCTGACTCGTAACGGGCCGCCAGTTGCTCCAACTGAGCGCGGGCAGATGCCTCGTCCGTCGCATTCCACACCGAACGCAGTTCACCACCAATCCGACTACGAACCTTTGCTGTCGGCGCATGATTGACCGCATTTTGTGCCAGGTGGAACTGACAACGCTGCCACGGTACCCCCGGAAACACAGCACGTCTCGCTGCTTTGAGGCCCGCGTGGTCATCACTGGCAATGTAAGTGATGCCATGCATGCCTCGTTTCACCAACGACTGTAAAAACTCCCGCCAGTTGATCTCGGCTTCACTGGTGGCAATCTGCACACCCAGTACGCTTCGTCGACCATCCGGTAGTATTCCCACCGCACTGAGCACCGCCGCATCCACCACCTCATGATCCATCCTGACCCGTTCGTAACGCGCATCCAGTACGAGATACCGAATCTCTCCAAGGGCCCGGTCACGCCAAACCGATAGAGCATCGTCCAGCAGGGCCGTCGCACGAGACACCTGAGTGGAGGAGATCTTCTCAATACCGAACAGATCCAGTACCTTCTCCACACGGCGCGTACTGACACCACTAACGTACATCTGAGCCACACACAGCATCAACGCGCGCTCACTGCGTCGTCCCTGTTCCAGACTGTGCGGGTAAAACCCGGACTCACCGTGATTACGCGTCTTGGGTATCGACAGATTTAGCGTCCCAAGGGTCGTGTCCACCTGTTTGGGTTTGAATCCATTGGCATGGCCACGGCGATTATCACTGCGTTCATGGGGCACCGCACCCAGAAACTGGGATCGTTCGATCTGCATGGCCTGATTCATCATCGCGGTAATGACATCACGAAAAGCCTGGGGGCCATGTTGAATCAATTGTTCCATCACTACTTCATATAGGTTAGGGTAATCAGGTTGGGTCATTGGGTTGCCTCCACATTTGCTTAAGTCACAAACATGGAACGACTTGATGGCTCAACATTCAACACCTAATCCAGAAAAACCGGCTTTGGCTTCGTTCGCTACGCTCACTTCGCC
>WLWD01000554.1_pt1 | contig 45852 bp, 29 predicted proteins | sample 6712731 | NCBI WGS metagenome assembly WLWD01 (sample SAMN12718690, study PRJNA576275) | sponge metagenome | isolation source: marine sponge | host: Mycale hentscheli | place: New Zealand: South Island, Marlborough, Capsize Point | collected 2014-11-01 | reverse complement strand
CCTCAATACCCATCATCCCCCAATACACATCATCCACCAATACCCATAATCCCCCAATACACATCATCCACCAATACCCATCATCCCCCAATACACATCATCCACCAATACCCATCATCCATCAATACCCATCATCCATCAATACCCATCATCCACCAATACCCATCATCCACCAATACCCATAATCCCCCAATACCCATCATCCCAGAGCTGATACTCTCTCAGTAGCAGAAAGAATATACTTCGTGAAGTTGTGGTGTCTTAGCATCAGGTTGTCTCATAGCTGTTTAGAGCAACACTCCATACAATAGTCTTCGTCTGAGCTCACACCGCAAGGTGCACCAGGTGGCGTCTCCTCCTGTAGCCATTCTCCAGGCTCCGGTATATGAGTTTGAGTGGATGTTTTATGCAAAAAAAATTAATGACATAATTTTCTCTTTCTTATGTGTGTTATTAAATTTCTTTCTCCATCTGTTGTTCCACGGCAACACCATCTCTGTTGTAACTACACCACATTAATCATTAACCCTTTGCGTACGATCGTCACGAATTCGTGACCGCCGTAACTTAACGCGCGCGTACGATGGTCACGAATCTGTGACACACACTGTGCGTCAAGAGAATACGGCTGTCACGAATTTGTGACAAGCTCATTCATGCTCTGTTATTACAGTTACAGAGTGCGTAGCGCGCTAAAACTTTCAGTAGCTTACATAGTATACATTTTGCAATCTCTATTCTACAAAATAAGTCTTATAAAATAAGTATAACTTGTATCAAGTGCACCAACTAAATAAAAAAAATTTTTTCTACACTTTGTGTCTAGCTATATTCAAATAGAACATCTACTAAGAAGTAAAGGCCTAAAGTAGCTAGAAATAAGCAAACTAAAACTAGAACTTACACTTGGGTGTGATTTCTCCTTTCATAAATATAAGCTAAAAAAATAGCTAATAAACTATGGCCTCCTCGATAATTCCAACTAAGTTTGTATTCAAAACAACTCTATAAACTATAAACTAACGAATTACCATAGCTACAACGCTAGAGGCAGATTATTTGAGGCCTAACACAAAAGAAACACTCGCCCGTTTTCTTTTTCCACGTGTCAAACTCCAACTGGTAAAACGCCATCGTCTCAGGCAACTAATTGGTTTTACGGCGTGCGCGTATTTAATTACATAATTGCTCGCCCGCGTTCGTCCGCAAAGGGTTAATATTTCTTTGGCTGGGACGAGGATTCATTTCTCCATGTGATCAGTGTATCCATCTTGTAGTGAGGTCGGTACACAGATGCATGAATGAACTGTGCAAATATTGAAGATACAATAGTCATTCATTTTTCATTTTATTATTATTTTTTGATAGATTTGATGAATTTTTTTTTGTTGCTTATTAATTTTCTGACCCCTAGAGTGTTTGTGGCTATATCATAGTTACTAACCATCCCGGTGTCGCTGGGATGCTCCCAGTTTTCTTTGGCTAAATTCTTCAGTACTGTTAATTTTTTTTAACCCTTTTCCTTAGCATGGTGCATGTCAGGTTAATTACTATTCAGTTTCCCCTCATAGCTAAATACTATTGAAATAAAGTATTGTAGTATTATTGTAGTAACTTAATTGGGTAATATAAATAATGCACACGCATCTCGGCACTTTCCTCGTGATTGACTAAAATGAAACTAAAATCCATCTTTGTCAGTGTCAGTGCAAAGACTTAAATGTTTAATTGATAGGCGTGCCAGTGGTGGTTGTCTGTTCATTTTGTTGTTTTTATTCTTGAGAAAATTGGCAACAATTTTATATTTCAGCTGAGACAATCAAGTGATATTTTTATCTGTCCAAAGTGCAAGTAAGTGTGTGAGTAGCCACTAAAGTGTTGTGGTAAGAATGCAGGTGGAACTGCTAGTATTGTGGTCATGTCTCACTATTACCTGAAATTACTGGTACCATCAATTTTTTAGCTTATAACCTTATATATTATTACACTAAGGAATATAGAATCCTCTAGTGAAAGTCAATTTAGTCATTCATAGTCATTATCTGTCTGTGTATGGATCTTGCAGCTACAGCCACCATGACAGTATGACAGGGTAAACATCATGCCTACAACTACATCTCAGGCATTATAGGAAGTAGTCATTGGACTAGGCAATATAATAATTGAACATGGCGATAATATTTGATCATTTTTGACAAGGTTTTGGAATTGCCTTCTTACCAACTCAACATCAAAATTTCTTGAGGTTGTGTCGTCACAACCTGTGAAGGCATGAACAAAGAGCAGTTGCAAAACACAAATCATCAGTTGACTGTCATCTCTCTCTCTCTCTCATAGTTAGGGATTATGTTGTTTTTTTACACCTAATATGCGATGCTCTCATTCCTGATTTTTTTTACCTATTTGTATGAGTAATAGCATGGGTAACACTGAGTGTTATTTCAATTGCTTTACAAGTGCTATTGACCCCTAATAGCACAGGTTACCTGTGCTATCACTCACTAAAAGTAGGCCAGCTATTAAAAAGTCTTTTTAATTGTAGCTACACAGCATCGCTCAGTCACTATCTCCTTATTTCAGGATTAGCTTTCGCTGGAACATTTTTTTCACCATACGACTCCTCCTAATCTGTTGTAAAACATTCCATCTAATACAGGTAGAGGTTCTGTGGTAAAGAAGGACATTGTCTCCAACTAGAAACTACTGGAAGTGTACGTTTCCAAGGTTAACGCTCTACGCGTGCGCACTTACCCGTACTATTTCACTTAACTACCGAGGTATTTCACTTAGTTTCCACTTAGTTACCAAGGTATTTCACTTAGTTTCCACTTAGTTACCGGGGTATTTCAATTAGTTATGCGCTATTTCACTTTCCCCGTGCAATTTCAATTGAAAAGCTATTTTTCCCATACATTTTTGGATGGACAACTTTTTAGAATTCACTTGACTGTAAGCCTATTTTTACAAGATTATTAAATCTCTTGGCTAGAAAATTACAAGGCTTGTGAAGTGTGTATAGACTGCCGAATTTGAATAATAATGGGTAGTGCTGTGAGATAATAGTGCTTGATAAATCAATGTTAATCCTATTAGCATACTGTTACACGCTTTTGTACTGCATGGGTCTCTACACAGCATTATGTGTCTCTCTCATTGCCCCTCAAAAAATCTATGAAAGGTTGTTGTTGTTGCCCTTCCCAGATTCGGACACAGATTTGTTAATCAATCACAACAGATGTACTGGGGGATGATCTGAGTAGTGAGTAAGTGCTAGCACAAATTATCTTGTAAGAAACTGATGCATGCTGAATACATGTCACTACCCCTTGTCACATTAGTGTGATGATGAATAAGTCACTGAAGTTGGAGAAGTGTTAATAAGCATAAACATTTAATTGGTTCTTGCAGATGTGCTGGTTGCTGCTGTGATAAAGGGACACTGAGTGGATTATTCTGGATGAACTCAACCTAGCAATTTGCCAGTGAGAAATTCTAATGGCCATGGCTACCATAGTAATTGCTGTACTAACTGTAAGTGGTTACTGTATTGAGGAGTATTTACTACCACCATGATTGTCTCCATAGGAAGTGACAAGATTGTGTAATATAATTTGATATGGGAGGGGGCAGTGGCGAGCTTCCTGAGAGAGTCCCCTTTCCACTTAACTGGTTGTATTAATATAGCATGTGTCTGGACTGTTGCAGCTGCTTCTTTATGAATTTGTACACTTATCTAGATTGGGCCAGGATCTATTGATTGGCACATCAATATTAAAATCAGATAAAAATAACCTCACCCCTCAAATTGCTACCTTAAATTAAACAGACAATAAGCCTGGCACCATGTAGATGGGCTATAAACTTATCCACAACATCCATAGTGATATGCCATATGTCATGTTTGAAACAAATTGAGTGTAATCGTAAACAATGAATAATTGTAAAAATGATTTCACATGTGTTTGGAGACTACAAAAAAAATTCTCCTGAGCATACATGTGTGTGAGAGTTTCAATACTCAGTTTATCTGTCTGTCATTTTTGGCCATATGATCGTAAGCTTCAGTGGGTAACATTTCCTATAGTCATGTGATAATCACATGAGCAAATAATTTCTTTTCTGCCCGCAGTAGTTTTTCTTTACACTATATGCTCGGTGATTTACCACAGTGCTTGGAGTTTCCCATTGAAACTACTGGTGAGGTATGTGTCACTTACACTTCTCTTATGAAGACAGCATTAATGTCTACCATTTCATTGCACTGAGTTGCATATCAACTTGCTAAAGCTTTACATATTGACTTGCACTAGCTACATATTCATATTGTATTGCTCCTAGTAAATTATTCTTTTGGTTTTTGTAATAGCTAGCTAGTGTATACTAACGCTGAGGGTTCACACTCCTGGTGCTTCATTTTCTTGGTAGATAACCTTTATTACAGTAAGCAAATACTAGACGAAGTTAAATAGAGTATGCATGTGAGTTTCCTGCCCATGTATATCTGTATCAGTCGTAGTGATTTGGCCAACACCAACAAAGAAGTAAACAATAAATAAACCATCTATAAGTTAACACCTCCCAACCTGTGTGTGTGTGTGTGTGTGTGTGTGTGTGTGTGTGAATTTCCGTAATGACAGACCGACACATATTGACAGTTTTCTGTTTTGTATGTGTGGTTATAAAGATTTACTAAACTTACGAGGGAGAGAAATAAATTTATCCCTTCCTTAGAGAATCAGTCCAGCTTTGGAAAGTCTGGGATGGCTCAGACTCAGGATCACTTATAGGACAAACTAACAGTTGGAGTCAACTCTCAACTATGTACATCTATTTCAGAACGACTAAGCATATGTATATAGGATGTCCATATAAACTACTTGCATGTGCTAATATGCTGGTTAATACAGATTTCTTCACTCTATGGTGTGTGTGTGTGTGTGTGTTTATGTGTGTATACAGACCTAGAGGCATTCAGAATTAGCTACTATTTCAAAAGGATCAAAGGTCATAAGCAGTCCCACTATAAATATTATTGAAAGGTGAGGATTGAGCTAATTGTTACCTGCCTACCTGTCTCAGGTTGGTAGCAAAAGCAGGTGCTTCATTCTATAGGCTGTGGTTGGGTAAATCTGGGTTGATAATACATGTTGGGTAAGAACTACATGTGCTTGGTAATTTGGTGATGGCCAGCTCTGCTGGGTGTTGTTAGGGACTGGCTGGCACTTCAGCTTGGCCACTGTATGGAGCCAGTGGTAAATATTGGCAACATGCGTATGAGTTGATACATGCAAATGCAAATGCAAATGCAAATTTTCTTGCTGCCGCTAGGTGGTCACGCACCTGGCAGAGCCAGGATGCCTGTGCATTAAACAGGCATTGTGAGCAGTGCAAGCAAAGCTCCTGGAGCCTGGCTAGGAACTCGCAGGAGAACAGACCTTTCCTCACAGCAAGTGGTGTGGGCACCCGAAGTCCCACCTGGACCATTGCTGTTTCCTGAGAAAAAGCCTTGAATTTGCATCCCAGCAAATGCCAGGTATCCAATTACTGCTGGGTGGACTGGTGGGAGGCAGATGGAAAATTGCCTGAGATGAGATTGAACAAGCAGGCCCTGAGCCAAGGACACAACCACTACACCACACACACACACACACATTCATACATACATGCATGCATACATACATACATACCCCCTCCCTCCCTTCAATGAACCTCGAAGTCACTTCACCACCACCCCTCCCTTAGAAACATTCTTAAAATTTTGTGAGCAAAAGTTAAGTTCAAAAGTGAATAATGAAAATACCCCAACACTTCATTGTCATGCAACTATGGCAGTGGCCACTTCATGTAGTCCATGGCTCTGTAGGAACTTCTTCTAGTCTGCACATGACAGTTGATCCATAGCTAGTGGCACCATGCAACTCTGGCAAGCTCTTCACAAATTTGGACTTTTTATACCTATGTCTGACTTAGCCGATGCTGGATGGAGGTCACCGGTGTGGGGGTTATATTCCTAGACTCTTTGCCTAGTCTAGCTGGCTGGGGAGACTTGCAAGTAGGGATGAACTGGGAGGAAGGGGGAGGGGGGGTTTGTATTGACCTGAGGTTTTTTTTTTTAATCACTTATGTATATGGGATAATAGACCAAGGCATTTATTAAGTCCAGAAGAAGCACCTTGATCAAGTAGTGTGTGGGGATGTGCAGGTGCATATTGTTTTGAAATGGTTAGATGGGGGATGTGTGGATTCTACCTTTTAGCAAGAATAATGTTTTCCTATAGGCAGCGTTTTGCCACTAAAAACTGACTTCCCAGGAATAAGTACACTCCTCGTACATCACAATCTCTGTCGTCAGAGTGGCTGGCTCACTTGACTCTATTGTCAGAGTGGCTGGCTCACTTCACTCTATTGTCAGAGTGGCTGGCTCACTTCACTCTGTCGTCAGAGTGGCTGGCTCACTTCACTCTATGTCAGAGTGGCTGGCTCACTTCACTCTATTGTCAGAGTGGCTGGCTCACTTCACTCTATTGTCAGAGTGGCTGGCTCACTTCACTCTATTGTCAGAGTGGCTGGCTCACTTCACTCTATTGTCAGAATGGCTAGCTCACTTCACTCTATTGTCAGAGTGGCTGGCTCACTTCACTCTATTGTCAGAGTGGCTGGCTCACTTCACTCTATTGTCAGAGTGGCTGGCTCACTTCACTCTATTGTCAGAGTGGCTGGCTCACTTCACTCTATTGTCAGAGTGGCTGGCTCACTTCACTCTATTGTCAGAGTGGCTGGCTCACTTCACTCTATTGTCAGAGTGGCTAGCTCACTTCACTCTATTGTCAGAGTGGCTGGCTCACTTCACTCTATTGTCAGAGTGGCTGGCTCACTTCACTCTATTGTCAGAGTGGCTGGCTCACTTCACTCTATTGTTCACTCTATTGTCAGAGTGGCTGGCTCACTTCACTCTATTGTCAGAGTGGCTGGCTCACTTCACTCTATTGTCAGAGTGGCTGGCTCACTTCACTCTATTGTCAGAGTGGCTGGCTCACTTCACTCTATTGTCAGAGTGGCTGGCTCACTTCACTCTTGACTCTATTGTCAGAGTGGCTGGCTCACTTCACTCTATTGTCAGAGTGGCTGGCTCACTTCACTCTATTGTCACAGTGGCTGGCTCACTTGACTCTATTGTCAGAGTGGCTGGCTCACTTCACTCTATTGTCAATAAATCCATCAGCTAGCACTAGGACCACCTTGTTTTACGTGATGTATCCCGTCTGATACATACATTATAAGTGATTATGCATTAAACACACTACTTCACATAGGTGGTACACCAAGTACCACATGTGGTACAAACTATGAGGAGTTAGAAGATAATGCAGGATGTACCTAGAGTGGTACACGAGAACTAGCTTGCAACACTTGTGGTACGATATTGACTACAAATAACAATAAACAAGTTGAAATTGTACAAACAGTACACATGTAAGTCTTTAGCCCTAGCCCTAGCTCTCTAGGACCACCTTGTGGTACGTGATGTATCCCGTCTGATACATGCATTACAATTGTTTATGCATTAAACACACTACTTCGCATAGGTGGTACACCAAATACCACATGCGGTACAAAGTATGAGTTAGAAGATAATGCAGGATGTACCTAGATTGGTACACGAGAACAATCTTGCAACACTTGTAGTATGATATTGACTAAAACTAACAATAAAATACTTGAAATTGTACAAACGGTACACATGTAAGTCTTTAGCCCTAGCCCTAGCTCTAGGTAACACCAGCACTACAGAATTTACAAATCGTACCACCTATTATACCATCAAAATTATATTATAACTTAATTCTTGTGCCGTGTAACATATTGTACCACTTGTACCACTTGTTGTATGAGACTAGAATAGCACGTATAAAGTGTTGCTATATATACTTTTTCATTTATCTTGTAAACAAAATATGGTAAATGCAGTACATTTCAAAACAAGCAATCAAGAATTGAAAAACTAGTGTTACATGTGGTGCAAGTTTTACAATTAATAGAATATTGCTTTTTCAAAATAGGCAATTTTGTTCTGTGGCATACCACCTTGTGGTACGTGATGTAACACATTTGATACAGGCTTAATAAGTGATTATGCATTAAACACACTACTTCACATAGGTGGTACATCAAGTACCACATGCGGTAGAAACTGTGAGTTAGAAGATAATGCAGGATGTACCTGAAGTGGTACACGATAACTAGCTTACAACATTTGTAGTATGATAAATAAAAATAATAACTTTGAAAGTGTACAATCAGTACACATGTAAGTCTTTAGCTCTAGCCCTAGCTCCAGCCCCCTAGGTAAAACCAGCAATACAGAATTTACCAATCGTACCATATATTACACTATCAAAATTACAAGACTAAATACAAGTATATACAAGTTGAAGTTGTTTTGTTTTAAGTACTACACGGTTTAACTTAATTTGTATGCCATATACCATACTGTACCACTTGTACCACTTGTTGTATGAGACTAGAATAGCATGGATTAACTGTTGCTATATACACTGTTTCATTTAACTTATAAACAAAATATGGTACATGCATTACATTTCAAAACATGCAATCAAGATTTGAAAAACTAGTGTTACATGTGGTGCAAGTTTTACAGTTAATGGAATATTGCTTTTTCAAAATAGGCAATTTTGTTCTGTGGCATACCACCTTTTGGTATGTAATGTACCACATATGATACATATATAATAAGTGCTTATTTATAAAACACACTACTTCACATAAGTGGTACACCAAGTACCACATGTGGTACAAACTATGAGTTAGAAGATATTGCCGAACGTACCTACAGTGGTACACGAGAACTAGCTTGTAACACTTGTGTATGATATTGACTACAAATAACAATAGAAAAAACTTGAAATTGTACAAACAGTACACATGTAAGTCTTTTGCCCTAGCCCTAGCTCTAGCCCCCTAGGACCACCTTGTGGTACTTGTTGTATCCCGTCTGATACAAGCATTATTAGTGATTATGCATCAAACACACTACTTTACATAGGTGGTACACCATGGACCACATGCGGTACAAACTATGAGTTAGAAGATAATGCCGAATGTACCTAGAGTGGTACACGAGAAACTAGCTTGCAACACTTGTGTATGATATTGACTACAAATAACAATAAAAATTTGAAATTGTACAAACAGTATACACATGTAAGTCTTTATCTCTAGCCCTAGCTCTAGTCCCATAGGACCACCTTGTTGTATGTGATGTATCCCATCTGATACAAGCATTATAAGTGATTATGCATCAAACACACTACTTTACATAAGTGGTACACCAAGTACCACATGTGGTACAAACTATGAGTTAGAAGATAATGCCGAATTAACCATAGGTCTCAAAGTATGAATAGGGTCGCCAATTACAAGTTATGACGTCATAAATTATTACGTTTGTGACGTAAATTACCGCAACGTGGCGGAAAAGGCATTCATTCATCAAAATATGGCGACTAGAGGTCTTAGGGATATTCATCAGTCTCCGTACTTAACAGGTAAAAATTCTAGAAATTGAATGACACTAGGAAGTAGGGCAAGCTAGTTTACACATTTGGATTTAAAAGCATAGGGGTGTCTAGCAAACACTGGCTAGAGCAAGGTGTAGTAGTCTCGCGAGCCAGACCCTTTACCGATTTGTGGTGGGAAAAAGGGTCTAGACAAACTCAATACATCGAGTTGTTCCATGTGATTTTTGAGCTCTGGGCTCAGTTGACTTGACTGATTTTTGGGCTCAGTTTACTTTGACTGATTTTTGGGTCTTGCTACATCTGATGAGGGTTATGGCAGGTATAGGCTAGGTCATGATAAAAAGGTTTAAAAGGTTAAAAATAATTATACAGTTAAGGAATGGTGTTGAAAATTTAACTTGTTGCAGAAAAAGAAGCAAACGGGATTTGGAAAGCTATTAAAGGTCTGCCATTTCATTTTGTGCAAGTGACTAAACCTTTCTCCATAATTACCAAGTTATCACATCTAACGCTACAACACAAAAATGTAGGCAAGACTTTTCTGGAAGTGTTGGTGGACTTCAACCAGGATTTACTGACGAAGGGTTCTGTGGACGACACAGTTGTCAATAATGCATTGAATCCTTTACTTCGCACACTTAAAGATAAGAGCATATGCCTAGATAATGATGAAGAGTCAATAGAGTCACACGTGCTGCATGAATATGTGGACAAAATATTCCAATATATTTCTAGCTCAATAACACTGGAGCCAAGAACTCATCACGTTTGGGTTGATAATGTGTTTTACAATAACGATAAAGTGGTATGTGGAAATTTGGGCATGGGGTGCAATGAATCCACATGGTATGGTACCGTTGACGGGCGCCTAAGAGGCCAAGATCCAGATGGTGGTTCAACTTCATTAATTGCAGTACGAGATGAAGTAGTACGAGATGAAGTAGAAAGTGATGGTTCAAGTATGGTCTTTGAAATAAAAAGAAAAAGTCGACATTTATCTCAAGCTATAGGTTCAGTTGTATTATCTTCGTTTGTAGAACACAATTTGCACAAAGATCTGAACTCTCTTGTGCCATTATTCTTATTAAACTGCCAATCACTGCAGATATTAATGTATGACTGTAAGACTGACGTGTTATTGATTTCGGACAAATTTTTTTTCAGGGAAAACGTTGAGGTTAATAAAGGGTTTATTCTATTGTTATTTATCTTTATTAATCACAGGTATGTTGTAAAATGTAAGCTAGCAGTTTACCGCTTGAATATGTTTAAGTTACTAATGCATATTAGTACATAATTTTGAAAAGGAAATGCTAAAAGATTAAGAAAACAGTTACAATGAAGTAAAGATTTATTTGGTTCAAATATTTGTAATTCTTAAATTTAATATTTTTTCAAAAATGTTTAAAGTTACTTTATTATAACTTACATATTTTCTATTTAAATTCTAGAATGTTTCTGAATGAAATTGATACACCAACATTGCCGACTTCAAACATAAAGTCATTCTTATCAACTCACGAAGGCTTGGATAGTTTTGAAAAACTCTCTGATAAGACCATTAATTGGAACACCGGTGTAGGAGGATATACTTCAGGCATAGCCAGTAGTGATGATGATGATGATAAAGACTATCATGGCTGTTTTAAGCCCGTACAAAAGAGAAGGAAAACTTAGTCAAATTCTTGTTATCCACAATTTTTAGTTTTATTCTTTAGCTAATAAAAAGTCACTCTATTCTTTGTCTTGTTCCATTTGTTTGTTTTTTGTTGTTGTATTGGTACATTTTGATAATTAACTCCACCTCCAATCCAATCTTTGCCCAACTAGTGGATCAAACCACCTGGACAGAGGATTATCTGGGAATATCTTGCTGTTTTGGATATAAAGATGTATTACTACTGTTACATAAAGTAGAGCTTGGCATACAAATGTACCACTACTGCTACATAGAGAGAGCTGGTTATAGAAATGTTCCACTATTTTTACATAAAGTAGAGCTAATTATAGGAGTGTACCACTACTGTTACATAGAGTAAAACGGGTTTGAAATTGTACAAACGGTACACATGTAAGTCTTTAGCCCTAGCCCTAGCTCTAACCCCCTAGGTAACACCAGCACTACAGAATTTACAAATCGTACAACCTATTATACCATCAAAATTACATTATAACTTAATTCTTGTGCCGTGTAACATATTGTACCACTTGTACCACTTGTTGTATGAGACTAGAATAGCACGGATAAAGTGTTGCTATATATACTTTTTCATTTATCTTGTAAACAAAATATGGTAAATGCAGTACATTTCAAAACAAGCAATCAAGAATTGAAAAACTAGTGTTACATGTGGTGCAAGTTTTACAATTAATGGAATATTGCTTTTTCAAAATAGGCAATTTTGTTCTGTGGCATACCACCTTGTGGTACGTGATGTAACACATTTGATACAGGCTTAATAAGTGATTATGCATTAAACACACTACTTCACATAGGTGGTACATCAAGTACCACATGCGGTAGAAACTGTGAGTTAGAAGATAATGCAGGATGTACCTGGAATGGTACACGATAACTAGCTTACAACATTTGTAGTATGATAAATAAAAAGTGTACAATCGGTACACATGTAAGTCTTTAGCTCTCTAGCCCTAGCTCCAGCCCCCTAGGTAAAACCAGCAATACAGAATTTACCAATCGTACCATATATTACACTATCAAAATTACAAAACTAAATACAAGTATATACTAGTTGAAGTTGTTTTGTTTTAAGTACTACACGGTTTAACTTTATTTGTGTGCCATATACCATACTGTACCACTTGTACCACTTGTTGTATGAGACTAGAATAGCACGGATTAACTGTTGCTATATACACTGTTTCATTTAACTTATAAACAAAATATGGTACATGCAGTACATTTCAAAACATGCAATCAAGAATTGAAAAACTAGTGTTACATGTGGTGCAAGTTTTACAGTTAATGGAATATTGCTTTTTCAAAATAGGCAATTTTGTTCTGTGGCATACCACCTTTTGGTATGTAATGTACCACATTATAAAACACACTACTTCACATAAGTGGTACACCAAGTACCACATGTGGTACAAACTATGAGTTAGAAGATATTGCCGAACGTACCTACAGTGGTACACGAGAACTAGCTTGTAACACTTGTGTATGATATTGACTACAAATAACAATAGAAAAAACTTGAAATTGTACAAACAGTACACATGTAAGTCTTTTGCCCTAGCCCTAGCTCTAGCCCCCTAGGACCACCTTGTGGTACTTGTTGTATCCCGTCTGATACAAGCATTATTAGTGATTATGCATCAATCACACTACTTTACATAGGTGGTACAACATGGACCACATGCGGTACAAACTATGAGTTAGAAGATAATGCCGAATGTACCTAGAGTGGTACACGAGAAACTAGCTTGCAACACTTGTGTATGATATTGACTACAAATAACAATAAAAATTTGAAATTGTACAAACAGTATATAACATGTAAGTCTTTATCCCTAGCCCTAGCTCTAGTCCCATAGGACCACCTTGTTGTACGTGATTTATCCCATCTGATACAAGCATTATAAGTGATTATGCATCAAACACACTACTTTACATAAGTGGTACACCAAGTACCACATGTGGTACAAACTATGAGTTAGAAGATAATGCAGGATGTACCTACAGTGGTACACGAGAACTAGCTTGTAACACTTGTGTATGATATTGACTACAAATAACAATAAATAAAACTTGAAATTGTACAAACGGTACACATGTAAGTCTTTAGCCCTAGCCCTAGCTCTACCTTGTGGTACGTGATGTATCCCATCTGATACAAGCATTATAAGTGATTATGCATTAAACACACTATTTCACATAGGTGGTACACAAAGTACCACATGCGGTACAAACTGTGAGTTAGAAGATAATGCCGAATGTACCTACAGTGGTACACGAGAACTAGCTAGCAACACTTGTGTATGATATTGACTACAAGTAACAATAGAAAAAACTTGAAATTGTACAAACAGTACACATGTAAGTCTTTAGCCCTAGCCCTAGGACCACCTTGTGGTACGTGATGTATCCCATCTCATACATACATTACAAGTGATTATGCATTAAACACACTACTTCACATAGGTGGTACACCAAGTACCACATGCGGTACAAACTATGAGTTAGAAGATAATGCAGGATGTACCTAGCGTGGTACACGAGAACTAGCTTGCAACACTTGTAGTATGATATTGACTACAAATAACATAAAAAAAACTTGAAATTGTACAAACAGTACACATGTAAGTCTTTAGCCCTAGCCCTAGCTCTAGCCCCTAGGTAACACCAGCACTACAGAATTTACCAATCGTACCACCTATTATACTATCAAAATTACAAAATTAAATACAAGTATATACAAGTATAAGTTGTTTTGTTTTAAGTACTACATGGTATAACTTAATTTGTGTGCCGTATAACATATTGTACCACTTGTACCACTTGTTGTATGATACTAGAAAAGCACGGATAAACTGTTACTATACATACTTTTTCATTTAACTTATAAAAACAATATTATCTTCTAACTCATAGTTTGTACCGCATGTGGTACTTGGTGTACCACTTATGTAAAGTAGTGTGTTTGATACATAATCACTTATAATGCTTGTATCAGATGAGATACATCACGTACAACAAGGTGGTCCTATGGGACTAGAGCTAGGGCTTCGGATAAAGACTTACATGTGTACTGTTTGTACAATTTCAAATTTTTATTGTTATTTGTAGTTATATCATACACTAGTGTTGCAAGCTAGTTTCTCGTGTACCACTCTAGGTACATTCGGCATTATCTTCTAACTCATAGTTTGTACCGCATGTGGTACATGGTGTACCACCTATGTAAAGTGTCTGATGCATAATCACTAATAATGCTTGTATCAGATGGGATACAACAAGTACCACAAGGTGGTCCTAGGGGGCTAGAGCTAGGGCTAGGGTAGAAGACTTACTTGTGTACTGTTTGTACAATTTCAAGTTTTTTCTATTGTTATTTGTAGTCAATATCATACACAAGTGTTACAAGCTAGTTCTCGTGTACCACTGTAGGTACGTTCGGCAATATCTTCTAACTCAGTGTGTGTGATGTATAATCACTTATTAAGCATGTATTAGATGTGTTACATCACATACCACAAGGTGGTATGCCACAGAACAAAATTGCCTATTTTGATGAAGCAATATTCCATTAAATGTAAAACTTGCACCACATGTAACACTAGTTTTTCAATTCTTGATTGCACGTTTTGAAATGAACTGCATGTACCATATTTTGTTAATGAAAAAGTATGTATAGTAACAGTTTATCCGTGCTAATCTAGTCTCATATATTTATGTATGAGTATAACTTCTGGCTAACTAAACGTGTGTAAACTTGCACTTGTAACAATACTGTAACCCCCACGCCCATGCGCGCTGAGGGTAAAACAGACGTGGGAGTCAAGTTGTCTAATTAGACGTTGGGCCATCACGTGATCTCTTCTGGCGTTATTAAAGTTCAGACAGCTAGGTGGGATCCAGTGTGGTTTTTCCAGCTCAAGTGGAGCCTGTAGTTCTCATGAGATAACGGCCCCTAGGCATTCCGAGGACGCTTTTAGTAAGCTATTAGTCTCCTGTTGTAGTGGCAATGAGCAGTAGCTCTCCATTTTCTTGCGCTCTGCGCAACTGTTATTTTAAGATTCATTGTGGACTATATTACACGCATTTTATATTTTATATTACAGTACAGTATTTTATACGGAACTTCATGCCGGTGCACTAGCCACTGCCTTGTTTTATACATTCTTTGAGTGATTAAATCATAGGTTCCAAGTTTGAGAAATGGAAATCAGTGACAAACCACACCCGTTAATTAAATCAATTTAATTGACCACATCCTTCCTGTAATTAATGCTATAAATATATTTATGATTACAACGTTTTATATTTTGCGATATTATTGTTATTTTGATTTATTTGGAGAGTTGTTGTTGCTTTTTTGCATTTCTCAATTAATTCATTGTTTTAAAAAAGTACAAATATTGTTGTTTTGAGTGGGGGGGTAAGTCTCTAGCCGTAGTTGCTGTCGTCTCTAGCCGTAGTTGCTGTCGGATCTAGCCGTGGTTTCCGTTGTCTCTCCAAGTGTTGCTACTTGCTGAGTTTCATCCGTTTTGGTAAGAAACTGGGATATGAGATTCATGCTAGCAAAGTACAAGTTATGAGATTCATGCTAGCAGCATAAGTACAAGTTTTAACCACAAGGCTCAAAGGTAGCTGGCACAGAGAGGACAGGCTTTTGGTGGGATTTATTATTCATGACATTTTATTTTCCACCATAACTTTGTTGTTGTTCGTCCAATATCCTTGACTTTGATGCCAAAAGATAGCTTATTTTGAAGGGCTTTTCGGTCTACTAAGGAACCCGAGTAGGAGTAGCAGTTTAAAACAAAGAGTAGGAGTAGGGTCTCGTAACAGGGGGTGTAAGTAAAATTAGGAGCAAGAATTTAATTTCCTGTGTCAATATAGCGTGTAGTATAGGACGCATGTTTTCTTTCTCAAATTTAAAGCTTTAATTGTAAACAAATAGTTTTGGAAAGAACGTCATACCTAAAACTGTAGGCACACACGCAGTGTATGGGATGTGTGTCTTGACTATAGATTTGTATAAAATATAACCATTTGTGATACAGATAGGTACATTAGGAGCTACTTGTAGTTGTCATGACCTGGGGCTATATGAATGAAAGTCCCTAGGACAAGGCCTCTAGCAACTTTTTTAGCAGAAGCTGTGGTTAAAATGGGAGGCCCTATTGGGATATTACACTAACATGTAGCACATGCACCCCCCTTCAACTTCTATTCTCTTAATGTAAAGGTAAGCATGGCGATGTCAGATTTGATGTTCAAGTTGAAGAATGCGGAGGAAGAAAAGAAGAAAGTGGAGGAAGAAAAGAAGAAATTGGAGGAAGAAAAGAAGAAAGTGGAGGAAGAAAAGAAGAAAGCGGAGGAAAAAACGAAGAAAGTGGAGGAAGAAAAGGAAAGGGTAGAGAAAAGGAATAAAGAATTAGAGACATTGTTGAACTCTCCTGAAAGAGTAAGTATACCTAGGTGTGTTAACTAGATGGGTCAGTTGTCTGAAACATGGTCATAGAAAATTGACAACTTCGTTGACGTAGTGAAACATGTTGAACAGCTAAGGGACCCATTAAAATGTGTAGAAATCAAAGATAGAGCTTGAAACACAAACAAAGCAGTGGAGTAATTACTTATGGCTGTTGCATGTGATTAATTTGGATCGTGGTCTTTTATCTATGTTTCTGACGTGGATGTTGTCTTATTTGCAGTTGAGATCTAAGCGAAGGAGACCTAATCAACATGGTATACTATTGTCAAATATTGTGCATGTGTTTTAATAATCTTTTTTTCGCAGAATGGGAAGAACTGATGGAATGTGTTTTACCTGAAAAAGTATCATTGCAGTCTAAGTGTGTTAAGGCTTTGGATCATTTCAATATTGACACGTGTGAACAGGTGGTATGTTATAGTAGTCAAGGTGGCATTGTACTTCAAGATAAAAGTGCTCGTGTCCATTTAGGTTATTTATGCTTTAACTATAATTTTGCTCTTTTAGATTGTTTTACCAAATGCTGTACTAAGGAAAGCGTGTGGGGACATGTTGGGTAGATTTCAGAGTGAATCATATAAAAATTACTGTAGTTACAATTTTGGGTAAATAAATTCACAACTTGTTAAGTGTCCTTGCTGACAAATTATTCTTTGCACAACAATCGGGGCACCAAGTAAGTTGTTGGGCTCGAAGTCAGTGCTTTAATTTGGAAGCAGTGACAGGTCTAGCTGAGCAAGAGTGGCTAGTGTAGGCTGGACATCCCTTAAAAGTTTCACTTGCCATCTTCATTTTAGATCTTGGTGCTGGTTGATGCTAGCACAAATGTGTTGATATGCACACATTACAAAAGTAAGTGGGAGTAATGAGTAGTTTATTATGCTTTTTGCAGGACATAGTTATTGCTCTTAAAGATTACATGAAGGGTGATGTTAAGAATTTGGCATTGGATATATGGTCAAATTTAACAAAGAGAAGAAAAATAAAAGTTGGTACTTTAAGTCCTACTAAGTTGATGGTGAGTTAATGTGTACATAGGGTCTGTTGTCACGCAAGGGAGTGACAATCGTTGTTTTACCTCAAAAGTATCTTTAAACATTGTGATTTATTTTAGCGATGAATAAATAAATGTGAATTGTGTGCACGTAGATTTTATGTGGTGCAGTAAAATGTTGTCTACATATGTGTTGGCAAGTTTTGATGAAAAAAGCTTGTTGGTTTAGCAGTGTCAAATAAGGTCATTCTGTAATGGTCTCTATTTTAAGTCTTCCTACCTATTTATTGGTCATGTTCTGAAATTTGTCACGTTTTTCTTTTTTAGGTTGATAAAAAAGAACTTAAACCATTGAAAGATGGGGTAAGCACATGCACATACCACAGTTCATTTTCAGTATGAAAGATATTGTCAGTGACTTCATAATGTTTTGTGATGAATTATGACCTTTCTTTTGAGAGCTTTTTCTTTGGTTGGTATGACAAGATATTGCATTTTCAGCTTTGTTGTTTTTTGTTGTTGTTGTTTTGTTTTTTTTGTTTTGTTTTTTTTTTAGCTATATAAATAAAAAACTTAATATCGTTTTTGATTTGATATCTCCTTTGTTGTTGTTGTTTGTAGGGTGTTCCAGCTACATTTTTTTATGTAGGCCTTTATCCTGTTAAAGCAACAATAAATATTCCTGCCCTTGTACAAGGTTACACAGTACAAGAAGTAAATGGCTATTGTGGTGAAGTAAAATTCACTGATACCAATGGACATTTTTGTCTGGTGGGTGATTCCTACATGTTCAAATTTAAAAGTCAACAACAATGCTCGAAAACTGATGAGGAATTACATGACATATTATATCGTAACATTTGTTATGATTATGATGCAACGAATAAGTATGTCAAGACCATGTTCTCTCCTGACAAATCACCTGGAAAATCATTTTTTCGAATTCAAAATGTAACTATCACAAAGGAAACGAATAATGTAGTATCTTTGGATGTAGACAGAAATCGAAGTGCAGAAGAAATGCATAAAATGAGGACTGATGCTGTTTGTGAGTCTTCCTTAACAAATTCAGTGGCGCAAGTTTTAACATCTATTGGACTAAATCCCACGATGCTTGCTGACATTTGCTCAGACTATTGCCCTTTTTCTGGGGGAGGAGACATTGCGATGTTGAGTTTTAACAATTCAGCAGTAATAAAAACACCGCAATTTGAAGACATTGAACCTAATTCTCCACTTGCGGATGGCGAAGTCAAGGTTTCTTTCGATATGGAATTCAAACGAAGTACACGAAGTAATGAAAATCTGTTGAAACAGTTGATTGCTAATATGATGGTAGTTGCAGCAATGTCATTAGAGAAAGTCTGTAATGAGTGTGTACAATCTGAAATAAGAATGTCTCTACGTATGGACTTGCAGTGGACTCTATTCTACCACTGCAACTTTTCAAGCTAACAATAGATTTTGACCAAAATTGTGTTGTTATAATTAATAAACAAAATATTCAGTTAAGTGCTGTTAGCTTTTTAGATTTTGACATATTATTAACATACATGATTAGGAATTGTGTGCATACTTTTTGATGTTACATTGTATTCATTCTTTATTAAAGCGAATTTTAAATTTTTGAACAAAATATGGTACATGTAGTACATTAACCCTTTCACAGCCAAGTTTACATGGGACTTGTATTCACAATAGACCAAATTTAGTTAACACCCATGGCATCAACATCTATAAATTATAATATTTATTCTTTAATAGCTAAATTCAATCAGTATTATTTATAAACTGTTCTTCTTTTAAATAAAAACTTAATAAAATCTCCTTGCTGTTCTACTAGTAACTACTCATCATCTGTACTCATATCATCTAAAATTGAACAGTCTGCCACAGTATCTGAAAGATAGTCAAGAGAATCTCTTGATAATAATTGCTGGCCCATGAAACTGGCCTGACCATGAGTATGACGCAATAATGATGACGTAATAGCTTCGGAGTTATTTTCCATAGCAACATAAAGCCAATTAACCTTACTTGATTTGTGTGGGCGGAGCGCGTATACGATGTGCCAGCACCCTAATTAATTGACCGCGTAAGAGTTGTGTTCTCGCCGTCAACAAAACCATGGTCTTCTCTGGTGTGTGCGGGTCAGTGTGCACGTGATTCTGTTTGGTTAGTAAGTTGCTGTTGTCTCGACTAGCCGTGGTTGCCGTCGTCTCTCTAGCCGTAGTTGCTGTCGTACCGTCGTCTCTAGCCGTGGTTGCCGTCGTCTATAGCCTAGTTGCTGTCGTCTCTAGCCGTAGTTGCTGTCGTCTCTAGCCGTGGTTTCCGTCGTCTCTCCAAGTGTTGCTACTTGCTGAGTTTCATCCGTTTTGGTAAGAAACTGGGATATGAGATTCATGCTAGCAAAGTACAAGTTATGAGATTCATGCTAGCAGCATAAGTACAAGTTTTAACCACAAGGCTCAAAGGTAGCTGGCACAGAGAGGACAGGCTTTTGGTGGGATTTTTTTTTTTTATTATTCATGACATTTTATTTTCCACCATAACTTTGTTGTTGTTCGTCCAATATCCTTGACTTTGATGCCAAAAGACAGCTTATTTTAAAGGGCTTTTCGGTCTACTAAGGAACCCGAGTAGGAGTAGCAGTCTAAAACAAAGAGTAGGAGAGGGTCTCGTAACAGGGGGTGGAAGTAAAATTAGGAGCAAGAATTTAATTTCCTGTGTCAATATAACTTTACTAGCCTGATTTCTCCTCCTCCTCAGAAGAGCTGAACTAAAGAAAAGCATGACAATTTTATATCCTGGTGCTGTTGAATCTTGCCTTAGCTAGTAAATCATGTGGAAGCAGCAGTTAATAAGACGTAGGAATCAGACTGTGGTTTAGTTTGATAAATAGCCAGAAACCTGTCAGGAAACTCCTGGATCCGCCACTTTTATGTACAACATAAGTGTTCTTTGATCAATGATTTGGTTGTATAGAGGTAGAGTATTCCGTCCTCCTGCGCCCAGAGGGAGTTGAAACCGCGAGGCTCAAAAGCAAGGAACGGAGAGTTTGGTGAGTTCAGGTTACTATTGACCAGAGACTGTCATTCATTAATATGTTGCTGTTGTTTTGAATTATTTCAAGTCAATACTATTAACCCCCCTGGATTACACAGCACATTTGGAAAAGGATCCACAGCAACAAGTGAATGTGTTTTGGGATTTTTGTTGGAGAGAGTGGAATGCAATGGAAAGTGGTATCGAAGAAGTTATAATAGTAAGTGGAAATTTTTTTAGCTCTCAAGAGTACATTGATAATTATATTTTTGTTCTTACCCTTTAAATCATGTTAGTTACAGTCACATCTCCTCTTTCTTTAGTGTATGTTTTAATGATGTGATTCATTTTATTAACTGCTTTCCTCGTATTTCAGAAGGGAAGAGAAAGGCTTGGTAAAATATCATTTAGAAGTATTAGTGGATCGAATCGCATTTATCATAAATCTACACATGCAAGCCATGCCAAGCCGCCAAATGCTACCACGTGCAGCAAGTCAAGTTCTGACCCACTAGGCATTATTATGTTTGCCCGTGAAATCGATCCAAAAGTTTTGCCGTATGAAGTACATGATGTCATTCCAGGCGGAGGAGAGAGCGGCAACGAATTGTGTCAAGATGTGATGGAATGGCTAAAGAGAAAGAACTTGAAATATGCTAATTCTGGATTGAAAGCTAAGGTGTTGGTGGGGATCTCACTGCGAAAAATGGGTGGAAAGAGCTCTTGGATCACAAAAGATAAAAGGCTTGATGTTGGTATTGTTTCTGAATGTGAAAATTATCCACTTGTGCAAATTGAGGTGGAATCCAGTCGAAATGAAGAAAGCACGATTATGAAGTTGATGTATGGATTAATTGATCAATTACGGTACTATAAGAACAAAGGTGTCCTTATTTCAGAAGTTAGTGGATTTTTCATTCCTGTCAATCCTGGATATTTCAAAAAGGTTGTTTGTTCTTGGAACGATGCTAAGTTAACCTATATTAGAAAGTGTATTTCATTAAGAAAAGATGAATTCTATACCGAAATTAGGGATGCTTTTCATAATCAAGATGTTGTCATCGATGATGTGTTTTCAACAGAACTTGTCTTTCCACTAAGTCGTGAATTTGTGAAACATACGTTCGGTCAAGATGCAGAACAGATGAGATCAGGGGATTCGATAGTTATACTGTGTTCTAATGAAGGGTGTGTTTACAAGCATGCCTTTGAAGCGAAAGAAATACAGACGTTGATTCGACTACATCTTTCAGACTGTTCCTTCCAATATTCTTCCAAACCATGTGATATGAAGACTATAGATGGTATGATATATTTCAAATATAAAGCTTTGAACATTCCAGCAACTAAAGAAGAAGCACGTGCCGATCTATGTACATTTGTACATGATTTAGTTGAAGCAATAACAGAATTGCATGAAGTAGGTTATGCCCACCTCGACATTAGATTGGAAAATGTATGTTTTAATGAGTGTGGACATGCAGTACTTATAGACCTTGATAGATCAATTGAGGTAACGTCGTCTTTGTTTGGTAACTATGGAAGTTCACAAATGTATCACAGAAAAAATGACGTGTGGGTTGGAGAGAATGCTGATTGGAAACAATTATCTATTATGATCCATTACATACTGAATGAACATATAGTGGACTACCATGAAATTCAAATATTCAGTGATACATATTCGGATTTGTTTCTCTATACCCTGTTCAGTGAAGGTAAACCATACATGTGCATTATGTTTGCTCTTTGTCATAATCATTTGTTGTGATCTTTTGCAGGGAAATTCGACAAAACTTTATATGAACAGTGGATGAATAATTTCACTTAAGCTCTCAACTAGAACAGTTCACTCTAGTCAATATGTTTTATTCTTTTTTTTATCTATTAAACATTGAACATATGTCCTAATAATTGGTATGATTAGTTCTGACGGTTAACGACTACTTGAAAATAGCGGTACTCTATGTAACAGCAGTGGTACTTCTCTATAACTAGCTCTACTCTATGTAACAGTATGTTCTCGTGTACCACTTTAGGTACACCCTGCATTATTTTCAATTGATAGTTTGTACCGCATGTGGTACTTTGTTTACCACCTATGTGAAGAAGCATATTTAATGCACAATCAGATAATATGCGTGTATCAGAAGTGGTACATCACGTACCACAAGGTGGTATGCAACAGAACAAAATTGCCTATTTTGAAAAAAAAAGAAGCAATATTTCGTAACTTTAAAATAGAGCTATATATAGAGATGTACCACTACTGTTACTTAAAGTAGAACTGTTTATAGAGATGTACCACTGCTGTTACATAAAGCAGAGCTGCTTATAAAAATGTACCACTACTGTTACAAAATAGAGCTGCAGGATGTACCTAGAGTGGTACATGAGAACTAGCTTTCAACACTTGTAGTATGATATTGACTATAAATAACAATAAAAAACTTGTAAATGTACAAACGGTACACATGTAAGTCTTTAGCCCTAGCTCTAGGACCACCTTGTTTACTTAGCTATCCCTTCTCATACATACATTACAAGTGATTATGCATTAAACACACTACTTCACATAGGTGGTACACCAAGTACCACATGCGGTACAAACTATGAGTTAGAAGATAATGCAGGATGACCTAGCGTGGTACACGAGAACTAGCTTGCAACATTTGTAGTATGATATTGACTACAAATAACATAAAAAAACTTGAAATTGTACAAACAGTACACATGTAAGTGTTTAGCCCATAGCCCTAGCTCTAGCCCCTAGGTAACACCAGCACTACAGAATTTACCAATCGTACCACCTATTATACTATCAAAATTACAAAATTAAATACAAGTATATACAAGTATAAGTTGTTTTGTTTTAAGTACTACATGGTATAACTTAATTTGTGTGCCGTATAAACATATTGTACCACTTGTATCACTTGTTGTATGAGACTAGATTAGCACGGATAAACTGTTACTATACATACTTTTTCATTTAACTTACAAAAACAATATGGTACATGCAGTACATTTTCAAACGTGCAATCAGGTATTGAAAAACTAGTGTTTAATGTGGTGCAAGTTTTACAGTTGATGGAATATTGCTTTTTAAAAATAGGCAATTTTGTTCTGTGGCATACCACCTTGTGGTACGTGATGTAACTCATTTGATACATGCTTATAAGTGATTATGCATCACACACACTACTTCACATAGGTGGTACACCAAGTACCACATGCGGTACAAACTATGAGTTAGAAGATAATGCAGGATGTACCTAGAGTGGTACACGAGAACTAGCTTGCAACACTTGTAGTATGATATTGACTACAAATAACAAAATAAAACTTGAAATTGTACAAACGGTACACATGTAAGTCTTTAGCCCTAGCTCTACCTTGTGGTACGTGATGTATCCCATCTGATACAAGCATTATAAGTGATTATGCATTAAACACACTATTTCACATAGGTGGTACACAAAGTACCACATGCGGTAAAAACTGTGAGTTAGAAGATAATGCCGAATGTACCTACAGTGGTACACGAGAACTAGCTAGCAACACTTGTGTATGATATTGACTACAAGTAACAATAGAAAAAACTTGAAATTGTACAAACAGTACACATGTAAGTCTTTAGCCCTAGCCCTAGCTCTAGCCCCCTAGGACCACCTTGTGGTACATGTTGTATCCCGTCTGATACAAGCATTATTAGTGATTATGCATTAAACACACTATTTTACAAAGGTGGTACACCAAGTACCACATGCGGTACAAACTATGAGTTAGAAGATAATGCCGAATGTACCTACAGTGGTACACGAACTAGCTTGCAACACTTGTAGTATGATATTGACTATAAATAACAATAAAAAACTAGAAATTGTACAAACGGTACACATGTAAGTCTTTAGCCCTAGCTCTAGGACCACCTTGTGGTACGTGATGTATCCCATCTCATACATACATTACAAGTGATTATGCATTAAACACACTACTTCACATAGGTGGTACACCAAGTACCACATGCGGTACAAACTATGAGTTAGAAGATAATGCAGGATGTACCTAGAGTGGTACACGAGAACTAGCTTGCAACACTTGTAGTATGATATTGACTACTAACATAAAAAAACTTGAAATTGTACAAACAGTACACATGTAAGTCTTTAGCCCTAGCCCTAGCTCTAGCCCCTAGGTAACACCAGCACTACAGAATTTACCAATCGTACCACCTATTATACTATCAAAATTACAAAATTAAATACAAGTATATACAAGTATAAGTTGTTTTGTTTTAAGTACTACATGGTATAACTTAATTTGTGTGCCGTATAACATATTGTACCACTTGTACCACTTGTTGTATGAGACTAGATTAGCACGGATAAACTGTTACTATACATACTTTTTCATTTAACTTATAAAAACAATATGGTACATGCAGTTCATTTCAAAACATGCAATCAAGAATTGAAAAACTAGTGTTACATGTGGTGCAAGTTTTACATTTAATGGAATATTGCTTTTTCAAAATAGGCAATTTTGTTCTGTGGCATACCACCTTGTGGTACGTGATGTAACACATTTGATACAGGCTTAATAAGTGATTATGCATTAAACACACTACTTCACATAGGTGGTACATCAAGTACCACATGCGGTACAAACTGTGAGTTAGAAGATAATGCAGTCTTTAGCCCTAGCCCTAGCTCTAGCCCCCTAGGTAACACCGGCACTACAGAATTTACCAATTGTACCACCTATTATACTGTCAAAATTACAAAATTAAATACAAGTATATACAAGTTGAAGTAGTTTTGTTTTAAATACTACACGGTATAACTTAATTTGTGTGCCGTATAACATATTGTACCACTTGTACCACTTGTTGTATGATAATAGAAAAGCACGGATAAACTGTTGTTATGTACACTGTTTCATTTAACTTATAAAGACAATATGGTACATGCAGTACATTTCAAAACGTGTAATCAGGTATTGAAAAACTAGTGTTACATGTGGTGCAAGTTTTACAGTTGATGGAATATGCTTTTTCAAAGTAGGCAATTTTGTTCTGTGGCATACCATTTTGTGGTACGTGATGTAACACATCTGATACATGCTTAATTAGTGATTATGCATTAAAGACACTACTTTACATAGGTGGTACATCAAGTACCACATGCGGTACAAACTATGAGTTAGAAGATAATGCAGGATGTACCAGGAGAATGAGTTACATCACGTACCACAAGGTGGTATGCCACAGAACAAAATTGCCTATTTTTAAAAAGCAATATTCCATCAACTGTAAAACTTGCACCACATTTAACACTAGTTTTTCAATACCTGATTGCACGTTTGGAAATGTACTGCATGTACCATATTGTTTTTATGAAGTTAAATGAAAAAGTATGTATAGTAACAGTTTATCCGTGCTAATCTAGTCTCATACAACAAGTGGTACAAGTGGTACAATATGTTATACGGCACACAAATTAAGTTATACCATGTAGTACTTAAAACAAAACAACTTATACTTGTATATACTTGTATTTAATTTTGTAATTTTGATAGTATAATAGGTGGTACGATTGGTAAATTCTGTAGTGCTGGTGTTACCTAGGGGCTAGAGCTAGGGCTAGGGCTAAAGACTTACATGTGTACTGTTTGTACAATTTCAAGTTTTTTTATGTTATTTGTAGTCTAACAAATGTTTTGCTTAGCAAAATCATAATATTATTTCCAAGTGTGTGTCTATGTTTTGCTTAGCAAGAGCGTAAAGTTGTACTTAACGAGATTCTACTGTAAGCTACTGAACAGGTTACGTTTTTCCACAAAGTAGGTGGAGCTCTAATAATTTTCAGAAATGATTCAACTACATCATGATAAGATAATCAACTTTGTAAAAGTCTTACATAGAGCGTAAATTGTATCTGTGGTATGAATATGTTTTAATCTTTTAATGTATTAGTTTTGTACGATTTATAAATACATTACGATATTATTGCGTATTAGCACATACGTGCTTCACTACATAAGGCAGAGTCACCACACTTTATAGTTTACATTGCTTGACATGTACAAACACATTTTGCATCATGATATTATTTCCAAGTGTGTGTCTATGTTTTGCTTAGCAAGAGCGTAATGATGAACTTACGAGATTCTACTGTAAAGCTTAACTGAACGGGTTACGTCTCTTCAACAATGTAGGTGGAGCTCTAATAATTTTCAGAAATGATTCATGTACATCATAATAAGATAATTAACTCTATAAAAGTCTTACATAGAGCGTAATTTGTATCTGTGGAATTAATATGTTCGAATCTTTTAATGTATTAATTTTGTACGATTTATAAAAACATTACAATATTATCGCATATTAGCACATATGTGCTTCATTACATAAGGCAGTGTCACGACACTTTATACATTGCTTTAAATTACATGTACAAACACATTTTGTTTAATAATATTATTTCCAAGTGTGTGTAGCTATAGGTTCTGATATGCATGAGGGTAAAGTTAACTTAACGAGATTCTACTGTAAAGCTTAACTGAACCGGTTACGTCTCTTTCAGCCGACCTTTTTTAATGCGCAGTGGAATAGCTTAAAGGGTATTGAAAAGAGTGAATGGGAATGAAAAGTTTTGAGTAATTATGGACCCACGCAAAAAACTCTTGTGTAGGAGGAGCTCGCTTAGTCTGGCGTAGCCGACCCTTTACCTTCCCGTGTAAAGGGTCGGCTATACGCCAGACTAGAACTCGCTGTCATCACGTGACGTCTCAAGTTGCGGTTTCAAGTTGTAGTTTTTGAAACTTTCTCTTAAGTGGTTCAGCTGTAGTTGTTATTCCTTTGAGATAAGCTTCGGTGTCTGCAAATTTTGTGGTAAGCTGTTTTAGTGGCAATTTAGTAAGTGATTCATCTGCAGTTCTTGCGCTCTGCGCAACTGTTATGCTTACAGTTATCTGGAAGCTAATTTTATGGCAGAATTAGATTTACAACCAAGCAAGAGAGCAAAAATGGATAGTGAGTTTGTTTTATACATTCTTTAAGTGTTAAAAGTAATTGATTTCCTTTATTGCAGCAAGTGGCAATGAATTCCAGGAAAAGCTTGAGTCGATTGAAAATGAAATTCAGTCAACAAAACAAGAGATTGCAAAAGTCTCAGAAGATATTATTAAAGCAGAACAAGAGATTTCAGAGGTCACAGAAGCGATCAAGCAGTCATCAGAGGGCAACCTAGAGCGACTGTGGGAAGATAAGAAGCAACTGCGAGAGAAAGAGAAGCAACTGCGAGAGAAAGAGAAGCTACTGCGGGAGAAAGAGGAGCGACTGTGCAATGACAAAATGAGAATACAAAATAAAATGGAGCAACTGCAGACTGAAAATGAGCACACTATAACCTGCGAAGGTATATATATTTAGATAGAATCTCGTGTGTCTCCTAAGATATTTGCGATTAATTCGTTTACTCTTAGTGGATAGCATTATTTCTTTTTTGATAACGTGTTTGCAGCAATTTCATGTTTCCTGTGTTCAATGTAGATGTGGATGATTTACTACCAAAGTGTTTGGGAAGTAAGTTTATCATACAAAATTTGGTTTTTTGTTTTTAATTAATATTGGCAAGGAAGTGAAACAGCATTAGAAATGTGTGAATTCAAAACCTTTTGACACTCACTGTATCTGCTGTTTGTTTGTTGTTGTTTTTTTGTTTTTTGTTGTTTTTTTTTGCTGTTTTTTAGTTTATTTTTTGTTTTTGTTTTCGTTTTTTAGGCAGATATGTTCCTCGAGACATGGCTTCTCTTGAAGAAATTTTAGAAAAGATGGAAACAAGGGTTGTCGAATTCAGAGGGAATCCGGGTACTGGCAAAACAACAACTTTAATCGAGGCTTATTACCACGCAAAAAGCAAAAATATGAACACAGCGTTTATTAATCTTCGAGAATACAACAAAGTAAATAAAAGCATACCTGATGACATTTATCTTTTTGTTGATAATACTCAGCTTTGCAGATCGAAAAGTGAGTATGCAAGGGTTTTCTTTTATCGTAAAACTCATTTGTGCTTGGCCTATTCAGGTAAAGGCGTGGACAATGACCTTAACAGTGCTGTTAGGGATCCAGTTGTAAAGGCTAGTCTTTTCATCATGTTTACACCTTTTTCTCAGAAAGAATGGCTGGTTTATAAGGAGAAGTCAAATATAAAGTCTTGGGATGCTGAGTGTGAATCGTTTATTCCAGGTTTACTTTCTTTGTCCGATAATCATCCCAGTGTGTATGATACACTAGTATTAGAACAAGTTACGCTTCAATATGATAAAATACAAAACAAACGATTAACTAATGACCCTCAATTCGTGTTTAACGTGTACAGTTGCATCTTTGGAACAATTTTAGATAAAACAATCTGGATATTATTGAAATTACATGGATGGGCTTATTATAGCGAAGAATGCAAGAAGTATAAATTGTTTTATGGGAACACCATTATGGCACACTTTTACAGTAAGGTTGTCAAACGGTTTTATGAAATCTTATCGTCATTCAACAAAGGAGCTGCCACTGAAATCTGGTTTTCGAGTTCGTGTCGTGCCAATACAATAGAAGTAAAGTGTGATGGACTTGGGAACAGTATTGGCGGTGACAAAATGCAATCAACCTCTTTTTGCTTGACTTGCACAAAATTTGTTACACAGAACAAATTGAATAACAAAGTAGAGATTACACCCGGTGCCACTACTTTAATACAATTAGCAGAAAGACACTTTGCTGTGGATTTCTTAATTCTTGATGATACCAGGAAATCATTATACTTCATTCAAGTGTCAAGTCAACGCTATCAAGAACGTTCTACAAAACTTGAGGCTGTTAAGAATAAAACAAAACAATTTGATTCTCCACTATCGCCATTACAACATTACTCCAATATGTTTGGCGTTGCACAAAAGTACTGTGTATATGTATTTTCATCTCCAAAACAAAGTTGCCTGGGCAGTGACAAAGATAGTGTTTATGTCCATCAGTTAATGTGAACTTTGAACTAACTTTTAGCTATATACTAGCATAGATGTATTTTTGAGTCCTCAAAACTAATTTATTAAAACTAATGAGAATTACTTTGTTGAGTTTGCGTTAATAATTGAGTCTATAGTCTGTCCAAGTCGAGTTTTTTGCGCAACCACAAACGCGGAAAAAAAGGAATGCACTTAAGGTCACATTTCAGTCACACTCGTACACGTGTGTGTTTCCCCCATTTCCCCCTCCACTCATCCCCGATTCCAACAAGTCCCTGCCTCCCACCACGCCCACCCAGACTGCCGTCTATCCAATTCTGCAGCAGGGCCACGTGGCATGTAGCCCACCCACCACTCCTCTACACCCAAATTGATACTACTGAACACGTTAAAGAGACTGGTGGAAAGATTCAATCGCACACACAGAAACTTGCCACATACATGCACACAGCCACAAAAACGCTCAAGCTGTTCTCGCCAAATACACATTATAAACTTGTATCATCCTTTGCTATGCTCAAAACTTGTCTTGGTTTAATATTTAATATTACGGACTAAAATGTGTTTGTACATGTCAAGTAATGTTATGTATAACGTGTGGTGACTCTGCCTCATGTAATGAAGCACGTATGTGCTAATATGCGGTAATATTGTAATGTATTTATAAATCTAATCCATTAAAAGATTAGAACATAATAATTCCACAGATACAAATTACGTTCTATGTATGACTTTTACAAAATTGATCATCTTAGCATTTTAAAGTTGAATCATTTCTGAAAATAATTAGAGCTCCACCTACTTTGTGGAAGAGACGTAACCCGTTCAGTTAAGCTTTACAGTAGAATCTCATTAGGTACAACTTTATGCGCTGGCTAAGCAAAACCTAGACACATACTTGGAAATAATATTACGAAACAAAATGTCTTTATGGCTAAAGACTTACATGTGTACCGTTTGTACAATATCAAATTTGTTATTGTTATTTATAGTCAATATCATACTACAAGTGTTGCAAGCTAGTTCGTGTACCACTGTAGGTACATTCGGCATTATCTTCTAACTCATAGTTTGTACCGCATGTGGTACTTGGTGTACCACCTTTGTAAAATAGTGTGTTTAATGCATAATCACTAATAATGCTTGTATCAGATGGGATACAACACGTACCACAAGGTGGTCCTAGGGGGCTAGAGCTAGGGCTAGGGCTAAAGACTTACAAGTGTACTGTTTGTACAATTTCAAGTTTTTTCTATTGTTACTTGTAGTCAATATCATACACAAGTGTTGCAAGCTAGTTCTCGTGTACCACTGTAGGTACATACGGCATTATCTTCTAACTCACAGTTTGTACCGCATGTGGTACTTTGTGTACTATCTATGTGAAATAGTGTGTTTAATGCATAATCACTTATAATGCTTGTATCAGATGGGATACATCACGTACCACAAGGTAGTGCTAGGGCTAGGGCTAAAGACTTACATGTGTACCGTTTGTACAATTTCAAGTTTTATTTATTGTTATTTGTAGTCAATATCATACACAAGTGTTACAAGCTAGTTCTCGTGTACCACTGTAGGTACATTCGGCATTATCTTCTAACTCATAGTTTGTACCGCATGTGGTACATGGTGTACCACCTATGTAAAGTAGTGTGTCTGATGCATAATCACTCATAATGCTTGTATCAGATGGGATACATCACGTACAACAATGTGGTCCTATGGGACTAGAGCTAGGGCTAGGGATAAAGACTTACATGTGTACTGTTTGTACAATTTCAAATTTTTATTGTTATTTGTAGTCAATATCATACACAAGTGTTGCAAGCTAGTTTCTCGTGTACCACTCTAGGTACATTCGGCAATATCTTCTAACTCATAGTTTGTACCGCATGTGGTACTTGATGTACCACCTATGTAAAGTAGTGTCTTTAATGCATAATCACTAATTAAGCATATATCAGATGTATTACATCACGTACCACAAAATGGTATGCCACAGAACAAAATTGCCTATTTTGAAAAAGCAATATTCCATCAACTGTCAAACTTGCACCACATGTAACACTAGTTTTTCAATACCTGATTACACGTTTTGAAATGTACTGCATGTACCATATTGTTTTTATAAAGTTAAATGAAAAAGTATGTATAGTAACAGTTTATCCGTGCTAATCTAGTCTCATACAACAAGTGGTACAAGTCGTACAATATGTTATACGGCACACAAATTAAGTTATACCATGTAGTACTTAAAACAAAACAACTTATACTTGTATATACTTGTATTTAATTTTGTAATTTTGATAGTATAATAGGTGGTACGATTGGTAAATTCTGTAGTGCTGGTGTTACTTAGGGGCTAGAGCTAGGGCTAGGGCTAAAGACTTACATGTGTACTGTTTGTACAATTTCAGGTTTTTTTATGTTATTTGTAGTCAATATCATACTACAAGTGTTGCAAGCTAGTTCTCGTGTACCACTCTAGGTACATCCTGCATTATCTTCTAACTCATAGTTTGTACCGCATGTGGTACTTGGTGTACCACCTATGTGAAGTAGTGTGTGTGATGCATAATCACTTATTAAGCATGTATTAGATGTACCACTTGTTGTATCAGACTAGATTAGCACGGATAAACTGTTACTATACATACTTTTTCATTTAACTTATAAACAAAATATGGTCCATGCAGTTCATTTCAAAACGTGCAATCAAGAATTGAAAAACTAGTGTTACATGTGGTGCAAGTTTTACATTCAATGGAATATTGCTTTTTCAAAATAGGCAATTTTGTTCTGTGGCATACCACCTTGTGGTACGTGATGTAACACATCTGATACATGCTTTATAAGTGATTATGCATCACACACACTACTTCACATAGGTGGTACACCAAGTACCACATGCAGTACAAACTATGAGTTAGAAGATAATGCAGGATGTACCTAGAGTGGTACACGAGAACTAGCGTGCAACACTTGTAGTATGATATTGACTACAAATAACAAAATAAAACTTGAAATTGTACAAACGGTACACATGTAAGTCTTTAGCCCTAGCTACGTGATGTATCCCATCTGATACAAGCATTATAAGTGATTATGCATTAAACACACTATTTCACATAGGTGGTACACAAAGTACCACATGCGGTACAAACTGTGAGTTAGAAGATAATGCCGAATGTACCTACAGTGGTACACGAGAACTAGCTAGCAACACTTGTGTATGATATTGACTACAAGTAACAATAGAAAAAACTTGAAATTGTACAAACAGTACACATGTAAGTCTTTAGCCCTAGCCCTAGCTCTAGCCCCCTAGGACCACCTTGTGGTATGTGTTGTATCCCGTCTGATACAAGCATTATTAGTGATTATGCATTAAACACACTATTTTACAAAGGTGGTACACCAAGTACCACATGCGGTACAAACTATGAGTTAGAAGATAATGCCGAATGTACCTACAGTGGTACACGAACTAGCTTGCAACACTTGTAGTATGATATTGACTATAAATAACAATAAAAAACTAGAAATTGTACAAACGGTACACATGTAAGTCTTTAGCCCTAGCTCTAGGACCACCTTGTGGTACGTGATGTATCCCATCTCATACATACATTACAAGTGATTATGCATTAAACACACTACTTCACATAGGTGGTACACCAAGTACCACATGCGGTACAAACTATGAGTTAGAAGATAATGCAGGATGTACCTAGAGTGGTACACGAGAACTAGCTTGCAACACTTGTAGTATGATATTGACTACAAATAACATAAAAAAACTTGAAATTGTACAAACGGTACACATGTAAGTCTTTAGCCCTAGCCCTAGCTCTAGCCCCCTAGGTAACACCGGCACTACAGAATTTACCAATCGTACCACCTATTATACTGTCAAAATTACAAAATTAAATACAAGTATATACAAGTTGAAGTAGTTTTGTTTTAAATACTACAAGGTATAACTTAATTTGTGTGCCGTATGACATATTGTACCACTTGTACCGCTTGTTGTATGAAACTAGAAAAGCACGGATAAACTGTTGCTATGTACACGGTTTCATTTAACTTATAAAAACAATATGGTACATGCAGTACATTTCAAAACGTGTAATCAGGTATTGAAAAACTAGTGTTACATGTGGTGCAAGTTTTACAGTTGATGGAATATTGCTTTTTCAAAATAGGCAATTTTGTTCTGTGGCATACCACCTTGTGGTACGTGATGTAACTCATTTGATACACATGCTTAATAAGTGATTATGCATCACACACACTACTTTACATAGGTGGTACACCAAATACCACATGCGGTACAAACTATGAGTTAGAAGATAATGCAGGATGTACCTAGAGTGGTACACGAGAACTAGCTTGCAACACTTGTAGTATGATATTGACTACAAATAACAAAATAAAACTTGAAATTGTACAAACGGTACACATGTAAGTCTTTAGCCCTAGCCCTAGCTCTACCTTGTGGTACGTGATGTATCCCATCTGATACAAGCATTATAAGTGATTATGCATTAAACACACTATTTCACATAGGTGGTACACAAAGTACCACATGCGGTAAAAACTGTGAGTTAGAAGATAATGCCGAATGTACCTACAGTGGTACACGAGAACTAGCTAGCAACACTTGTGTATGATATTGACTACAAGTAACAATAGAAAAAACTTGAAATTGTACAAACAGTACACATGTAAGTCTTTAGCCCTAGCCCTAGCTCTAGCCCCCTAGGACCACCTTGTGGTATGTGTTGTATCCCGTCTGATACAAGCATTATTAGTGATTATGCATTAAACACACTATTTTACAAAGGTGGTACACCAAGTACCACATGCGGTACAAACTATGAGTTAGAAGATAATGCCGAATGTACCTACAGTGGTACACGAACTAGCTTGCAACACTTGTAGTATGATATTGACTATAAATAACAATAAAAAACTAGAAATTGTACAAACGGTACACATGTAAGTCTTTAGCCCTAGCTCTAGGACCACCTTGTGGTACGTGATGTATCCCATCTCATACATACATTACAAGTGATTATGCATTAAACACACTACTTCACATAGGTGGTACACCAAGTACCACATGCGGTACAAACTATTTTGGAAATGTACTGTATGTTCCATATTGTTTTTATAAGTTAAATGAAAAAGTATGTATAGTAACAGTTTATCCGTGCTTTTCTAGTATCATACAACAAGTGGTACAAGTGGTACAATATGTTATACGGCACACAAATTAAGTTATACCATGTAGTACTTAAAACAAAACAACTTATACTTGTATATACTTGTATTTAATTTTGTAATTTTGATAGTATAATAGGTGGTACGATTGGTAAATTCTGTAGTGCTGGTGTTACCTAGGGGCTAGAGCTAGGGCTAGGGCTAAAGACTTACATGTGTACTGTTTGTACAATTTCAAGTTTTTTTTATGTTATTTGTAGTCAATATCGTACTACAAGTGTTGCAAGCTAGTTCTCGTGTACCACGCTAGGTACATCCTGCATTATCTTCTAACTCATAGTTTGTACCGCATGTGGTACTTGGTGTACCACCTATGTGAAGTAGTGTGTTTAATGCATAATCACTTGTAATGTATGTATGAGATGGGATACATCACGTACCACAAGGTGGTCCTAGAGCTAGGGCTAAAGACGTACATGTGTACCGTTTGTACAATTTCTAGTTTTTTATTGTTATTTATAGTCAATATCATACTACAAGTGTTGCAAGCTAGTTTTCGTGTACCACTGTAGGTACATTCGGCATTATCTTCTAACTCATAGTTTGTACCGCATGTGGTACTTGGTGTACCACCTATGTGAAATAGTGTGTTTAATGCATAATCACTAATAATGCTTGTATCAGACGGGATACAACACGTACCACAAGGTGGTCCTAGGGGGCTAGAGCTAGGGCTAGGGCTAAAGACTTACATGTGTACTGTTTGTACAATTTCAAGTTTTTTCTATTGTTACTTGTAGTCAATATCATACACAAGTGTTGCTAGCTAGTTCTCGTGTACCACTGTAGGTACATTCGGCATTATCTTCTAACTCACAGTTTGTACCGCATATGGTACTTTGTGTACCACCTATGTGAAGTAGTGTGTTTGATGCATAATCACTTATAATGCTTGTATCAGATGGGATACATCACGTACAACAAGGTGGTCCTATGGGACTAGAGCTAGGGCTAGGGATAAAGACTTACATGTGTACTGTTTGTACAATTTCAAATTTTTATTGTTATTTGTAGTCAATATCATACACAAGTGTTGCAAGCTAGTTTCTCGTGTACCACTCTAGGTACATTCGGCATTATCTTCTAACTCATAGTTTGTACCGCATGTGGTCCATGGTGTACCACCTATGTAAAGTAGTGTGTTTGATGCATAATCACTAATAATGCTTGTATCAGACGGGATACAACAAGTACCACAAGGTGGTCCTAGGGGGCTAGAGCTAGGGCTAGGGCAAAAGACTTACTTGTGTACTGTTTGTACAATTTCAAGTTTTTTCTATTGTTATTTGTAGTCAATATCATACACAAGTGTTACAAGCTAGTTCTCGTGTACCACTGTAGGTACGTTCGGCAATATCTTCTAACTCATAGTTTGTACCACATGTGGTACTTGGTGTACCACTTATGTGAAGTAGTGTGTTTTATAATGTGGTACATTACATACCAAAAGGTGGTATGCCACAGAACAAAATTGCCTATTTTGAAAAAGCAATATTCCATTAACTGTAAAACTTACACCACATGTAACACTAGTTTTTCAATTCTTGATTGCATGTTTTGAAATGTACTGCATGTACCATATTTTGTTTATAAGTTAAATGAAACAGTGTATATAGCAACAGTTAATCCGTGCTATTCTAGTCTCATACAACAAGTGGTACAAGTGGTACAGTATGGTATATGGCACACAAATAAAGTTAAACCGTGTAGTACTTAAAACAAAACAACTTCAACTAGTATATACTTGTATTTAGTTTTGTAATTTTGATAGTGTAATATATGGTACGATTGGTAAATTCTGTATTGCTGGTTTTACCTAGGGGGCTGGAGCTAGGGCTAGAGAGCTAAAGACTTACATGTGTACCGATTGTACACTTTTTATTTATCATACTACAAATGTTGTAAGCTAGTTATCGTGTACCATTCCAGGTACATCCTGCATTATCTTCTAACTCACAGTTTCTACCGCATGTGGTACTTGATGTACCACCTATGTGAAGTAGTGTGTTTAATGCATAATCACTTATTAAGCCTGTATCAAATGTGTTACATCACGTACCACAAGGTGGTATGCCACAGAACAAAATTGCCTATTTTTGAAAAAGCAATATTCCATTAATTGTAAAACTTGCACCACATGTAACACTAGTTTTTCAATTCTTGATTGCTTGTTTTGAAATGTACTGCATGTACCATATTTTGTTTACAAGATAAATGAAAAAGTATATATAGCAACACTTTATCCGTGCTATTCTAGTCTCATACAACAAGTGGTACAAGTGGTACAATATGTTACACGGCACAAGAATTAAGTTATAATGTAATTTTGATGGTATAATAGGTTGTACGATTTGTAAATTCTGTAGTGCTGGTGTTACCTAGGGGGCTAGAGCTAGGGCTAGGGCTAAAGACTTACATGTGTACCGTTTGTACAATTTCAAACCCGTTTTACTCTATGTAACAGTAGTGGTACACTCCTATAATTAGCTCTACTTTATGTAAAAATAGTGGAACATTTCTATAACCAGCTCTCTCTATGTAGCAGTAGTGGTACATTTGTATACCAAGCTCTACTTTATGTAACAGTAGTAATACATTTTTATATCCAAAACAGCAAGATATTCCCAGATAATCCTCTGTCCAGGTGGTTTGGTCCACTAGTTGGGCAAAGATTGGATTGGAGGTGGAGTTAATTATCAAAATGTACCAATACAACAACAAAAAACAAACAAATGGAACAAGACAAAGAATAGAGCGACTTTTTATTAGCTAAAGAATAAAACTAAAAATTGTGGATAACAAGAATTTGACTAAGTTTTCCTTCTCTTTTGTACGGGCTTAAAACAGCCATGATAGTCTCTATCATCATCATCATCACTACTGGTTATGCCTGAAGTATATCCTCCTACACCGGTGTTCCAATTAATGGTCTTATCAGAGAGTTTTTCAAAACTATCCAAGCATTTGTGAGTTGATAAGAATGACTTTATGTTTGAAGTCGGCAATGTTGGTGTATCAATTTCATTCAGAAACATTCTAGAATTTAAATAGAAAATATGTAAGTTATAATAAAGTAACTTTAAACATTTTTGAAAAAATATTAAATTTAAGAATTACAAATATTTGAACCAAATAAATCTTTACTTCATTGTAACTGTTTTCTTAATCTTTTAGCATTTCCTTTTCAAAATTATGTACTAATATGCATTATTAACTTAAACATATTCAAGCGGTAAACTGCTAGCTTACATTTTACAACATACCTGTGATTAATAAAGATAAATAACAATAGAATAAACCCTTTATTAACCTCAACGTTTTCCCTGAAAAAAAATTTGTCCGAAATCAATAACACGTCAGTCTTACAGTCGTACATTAATATCTGCAGTGATTGGCAGTTTAATAAGAATAATGGCACAAGAGAGTTCAGATCTTTGTGCAAATTGTGTTCTACAAACGAAGATAATACAACTGAACCTATAGCTTGAGATAAATGTCGACTTTTTCTTTTTATTTCAAAGACCATACTTGAACCATCACTTTCTACTTCATCTCGTACTACTTCATCTCGTACTGCAATTAATGAAGTTGAACCACCATCTGGATCTTGGCCTCTTAGGCGCCCGTCAACGGTACCATACCATGTGGATTCATTGCACCCCATGCCCAAATTTCCACATACCACTTTATCGTTATTGTAAAACACATTATCAACCCAAACGTGATGAGTTCTTGGATCCAGTGTTATTGAGCTAGAAATATATTGGAATATTTTGTCCACATATTCATGCAGCACGTGTGACTCTATTGACTCTTCATCATTATCTAGGCATATGCTCTTATCTTTAAGTGTGCGAAGTAAAGGATTCAATGCATTATTGACAACTGTGTCGTCCACAGAACCCTTCGTCAGTAAATCCTGGTTGAAGTCCACCAACACTTCCAGAAAAGTCTTGCCTACATTTTTGTGTTGTAGCGTTAGATGTGATAACTTGGTAATTATGGAGAAAGGTTTAGTCACTTGCACAAAATGAAATGGCAGACCTTTAATAGCTTTCCAAATCCCGTTTGCTTCTTTTTCTGCAACAACAAGTTAAATTTTCAAGACCATTCCTTAACTGTATAATTATTTTTAACCTTTTAAACCTTTTTATCATGACCTAGCCTATACCTGCCATAACCCTCATCAGATGTAGCAAGACCCAAAAATCAGTCAAAGTCAACTGAGCCCAAAAATCAGTCAAGTCAACTGAGCCCAGAGCTCAAAAATCACATGGAACAACTCGATGTATTGAGTTTGTCTAGACCCTTTTCCCCACCACAAATCGGTAAAGGGTCTGGCTCGCGAGACTACTACACCTTGCTCTAGCCAGTTTTTGCTAGACACCCCTATGCTTTTAAATCCAAATGTGTAAACTAGCTTGCCCTACTTCCTAGTGTCATTCAATTTCTAGAATTTTTACCTGTTAAGTACGGAGACTGATGAATATCCCTAAGACCTCTAGTCGCCATATTTTGATGAATGAATGCCTTTTCCGCCACGTTGCGGTAATTTACGTCACAAACGTAATAATTTATGACGTCATAACTTGTAATTGGCGACCCTATTCATACTTTGAGACCTATGGTTAATTCGGCATTATCTTCTAACTCATAGTTTGTACCACATGTGGTACTTGGTGTACCACTTATGTAAAGTAGTGTGTTTGATGCATAATCACTTATAATGCTTGTATCAGATGGGATACATCACATACAACAAGGTGGTCCTATGGGACTAGAGCTAGGGCTAGAGATAAAGACTTACATGTGTATACTGTTTGTACAATTTCAAATTTTTATTGTTATTTGTAGTCAATATCATACACAAGTGTTGCAAGCTAGTTTCTCGTGTACCACTCTAGGTACATTCGGCATTATCTTCTAACTCATAGTTTGTACCGCATGTGGTCCATGGTGTACCACCTATGTAAAGTAGTGTGTTTGATGCATAATCACTAATAATGCTTGTATCAGACGGGATACAGCAAGTACCACAAGGTGGTCCTAGGGGGCTAGAGCTAGGGCTAGGGCAAAAGACTTACATGTGTACTGTTTGTACAATTTCAAGTTTTTTCTATTGTTATTTGTAGTCAATATCATACACAAGTGTTACAAGCTAGTTCTCGTGTACCACTGTAGGTACGTTCGGCAATATCTTCTAACTCATAGTTTGTACCACATGTGGTACTTGGTGTACCACTTATGTGAAGTAGTGTGTTTTATAAATAAGCACTTATTATATATGTATCATATGTGGTACATTACATACCAAAAGGTGGTATGCCACAGAACAAAATTGCCTATTTTGAAAAAGCAATATTCCATTAACTGTAAAACTTGCACCACATGTAACACTAGTTTTTCAATTCTTGATTGCATGTTTTGAAATGTAATGCATGTACCATATTTTGTTTATAAGTTAAATGAAACAGTGTATATAGCAACAGTTAATCCGTGCTATTCTAGTCTCATACAACAAGTGGTACAAGTGGTACAGTATGGTATATGGCACACAAATTAAGTTAAACCGTGTAGTACTTAAAACAAAACAACTTCAACTTGTATATACTTGTATTTAGTTTTGTAATTTTGATAGTGTAATATATGGTACGATTGGTAAATTCTGTAGTGCTGGTTTTACCTAGGGGGCTGGAGCTAGGGCTAGAGCTAAAGACTTACATGTGTACTGATTGTACACTTTCAAAGTTATTATTTTTATTTATCATACTACAAATGTTGTAAGCTAGTTATCGTGTACCACTCCAGGTACATCCTGCATTATCTTCTAACTCACAGTTTCTACCGCATGTGGTACTTGATGTACCACCTATGTGAAGTAGTGTGTTTAATGCATAATCACTTATTATACCAACCCAGAGAGTACCAGTATTATGAATACCAACCCAGTGTGTACCAGTATTGTGAATACCAACCCAGAGTGTACCAGTATTGTGAATACCAACCCAGACTGTACCGGTATTGTGAATACCAACCAGTGTGTACCAGTATTGTGAAATACCAACCCAGAGTGTACCAGTATTGTGAATACCAACCCAGACTGTACCAGTATTGTGAATACCAACCCAGGGTGTACCAGTATTGTGAATACCAACCCAGAGTGTACCAGTATTGTGAATACCAACCCAGAGTGTACCAGTATTGTGAATACCAACCCAGAGTGTACCAGTATTGTGAATACCAACCCAGAGTGTACCAGTATTGTGAATGCCAACACAGAGAATATTAATGCTGTAAATACCAATACCAGTATACATGTAGCTACTGCCAATATTGAATGTGAAATCCTATCGAGTTCTGAATTATGTAATGACAGTGGTATTCGTGATCCAGAGCCCACAACAAACTCCACATGTTGTCTCAATAAACCTGATGGTAATGTGAATGATTTAACATCTGCCAAACATAATCTTCAGCAATATGCTAATGGTAACTGTTTCTCTTTACATGATGTTCCCGGTGATGGCAACTGTCTGTATCATGCCATACTTTACCAACTTAAAAATAACAATGTCATTTCTACTACTGTACATGATCTGAGAGAACTTGTTGCTGTATTCCTAGAACAACACAGTGATATGTACATGCCATTTGTTACAGCTCCCATAGTATCTGATAGTGTTCTCAATAGTGACACAGAAATCCCCAGTGCTGTAGATGCCAGGATTTCCTCCGTTGCTAATCCTGACACAAGATCTGCATTGATTTTTGCCAGATATGTAGACAGAGTTAGGAGTGGTTCATGGCGAGATCATGTGGTAATAGCAGCAGTAGCCAATATGTTCCATGTAACTGTCAATGTAGTCCAAGCAACACAATCTAGTTGTACTGTCTCTATAACTAGTCCAGTCAATGCTGAGAGTAATTTTGAAATTAATCTTGGACTTATCATGCAGTACCATTTTGTTGGCCTAGACAAACAAGTAATACCAGTATCTCCGAATGACCGTGGAATTTTGTGAATTCTATTATTCCGAATAGTCCCACCTTATCTCTAAATATGCCTGATAGTCACACGTGTAATCCTGATCCAATGTCCATATCCAACAGTGAGCAGGATTCCGAGCATGTTGAAAATACCACACCTTACACAAATAAAGATCCCAGTAGCCAATCTAATAATAACCATATCTCACAAATATTTGAAGATGATGCCATGGAAGAAGGTGATGAACACACCAGACAAATTACAGGTGGCCCACTTGCCAGCATGATGACAATTGAAAACCCTGAAGCTTTCAATGAAATAGTCTGTGTAGCACCAGCTGAAGGTCAGAAGCCATTATATATTATGACTGATCCAAACTTTGAAGTCATGTCCAATCCAGAGAAATTTCCCATCAGTAGTGTGGATGTTTTGCCACAGAGAGATCCAACAAAATAACATATCGCAAGAATTTCAATCAGAGACTCCTTGATGCCGATGGGAGATTTGCTAAAGATACTGACTATTTATTTGTTGCCCAGTATGTTGTGGAAGCCAAGCAAATCCTAGACGATGGTTCAGAAACACTTACTGAAGTCTCCCAGGAAAACATTGATCATAATACCAATCTATTGTCCACAACTCAGACATGTTTACGTTCAAGGTTTGAAACTGCAGCCAATAAACAAGAGATCCCAGCTAGTCAATATAGAACACTCCTTAGAGGCCTCAATACTAAACAAGGACAAATAGTCATGTTTCACCGTAGATGGTGCAAAAAAGCAGTTCTAGCATTAAAACAAGGAAAGCCAATAGATCCATATTGTGTATTCGTGAGTGGTCCAGGTGGTGTTGGTAAATCACATGTGATCAAACTAATCCATTCAGACACTTTAAAACTACTCAAACTGTCCGGTACAATAGAGCCAGATGATGTCACTGTATTGCTAACAGCCCCCACTGGTGTAGCAGCATTTCTGATCAATGGTATGACTGTACATTCAGCACTACTCCTTGGATGTGGCAAATATGGCAGATTTCAACCCCTCAATCATGACAAATTAAATTCCTTAAGAACCAAATTATCCAAACTAACATTATTAATCATTGATGAAGTGAGTATGGTTGGTGCTAACATGTTGTTAGAAATCCACAAAAGATTGCAACAAATCAAAGCAGTTTTGCCAGATATTGCCTTTGGTGGTGTCAGTATACTTGCCGTAGGAGATTTATATCAGTTACCTCCAGTCGGACAATCCCCAATATTCAGTACAGTTATTGACAGTTATGCCAAAATTATATGGTTCTGGTTCATTATGGGTCGATGAATTCCAAATGATTGAGCTTGATGAGATCAAGAGACAAAGAGATGATACTGCCTTTTGTGAGTTGTTATGTAGAGTGAGAACTGCCGAATGCACAAGCCATGATCTTTCTATTCTAAAATCCAGAGAGTTATGTCCAGACAGCCCCACTTATCCCACTCATGCCCTTCATGTATACAGATTGAATGCAGATGTGGATACTCAAAACAGCCGTATGTTGAGTGCACTAGCCTCAGAGAGTGAGCAATATTCTATCCATGCTTGTGATTCTATAGCAGGTCAAATTAGTCATGTTAATCTTTCTAACCTCTCTAATAAAAGAGCAGACACTGGAGGCCTCCATGGTATCCTCAAGTTAGCAGTAGGAGCCAGAATAATGTTGACAACCAATGTTAATGTTTCTGATGGTCTTGTAAATGGTGCCAGAGGTGAAGTTGTTCACATAGTAACCAATAGCGACCACAAAGTAACACACATTCTAGTCAAATTTGATAATCATGAAGTAGGTGCAAAAGCCAAACATGCCAATTCTATTACAAGATATCCTGAAGCTGTTCCACTGACCAGACACGAAGCGATATTTCTGGCCAAAGGCAAACGAGGCTCCGAAGTAACTTGTGTACAATTCCCACTCACACTAGCATGGGCCACAACCATCCACAAAGTCCAAGGTCTTACACTTGATGAAATAGTAGTTGACATGAAAGGTGGCCGATTCAATCCAGGGCAAGCCTATATGTAGCATTCAGCCGAGTCAAAACACTTGATGGATTGCACATATTAAACTTTAATCCGAATGCCATAAAAGCTAGTTGTGATGTCAAGATTGAAATGGAGAGACTTACTGATAACTTGTTGAGAATTCCATCAATGATTTCCAATTCATTACCTCCCGACAATAATGTGATTACTGTTGCTCTACTAAATGTTCGATCTATTACTAATAAATTGCCTGATATAGTTCAAGACCAATCCCTCATGTCCTCAGATGTTATTTGTTACTGAAACATGGCTGACACATACACAAACTTCCCCAAACATTCTTAATTACCAGGTTGTAGCACGATCTGATAGAGTGCATGAAAACCATAATGGTGGTGTGATGATTACCATTAATAATTCAGTGAAGGCCTCAAATGTCCTAAACTTTCATAGTAATACTTTTATTGAAGCCACAACTGTAACTTTGTCCCTTCCGAGTAAAAAGCAAGTCCAAATTACTGTCATTTATCGATCCCCTTGTGTTACAATGACTGCACTTTTACCTGCGCTGTCCAGTATCATTGATTCATTGTCCATGACTATACCTAGCATTATCTTGGGAGACTTCAATGATGACCTAATAACCAAAACTGACATGCGTTTGCAAAATTTTATGTCCAGTCATGAATATTCTCAATTAGTCCATGAACCAACTACAGACAATGGCAGCCTTATAGACCATGTGTATAGCAATATTCCATCTGAATGCCAGGATGTATGTGTTGTAGATGCCTATTACTCAGATCATGACATAGTTTGCTTTTCACTTCCGTAATTTCGTATTTCATATTTGCAAATCGTTCAATTAATCCCATCAAAATCAAACAAAGCAAACCAAAGCCAAACAAAGCCAATGAATTTCAATTTATCCAATCTGTCCGGAATGAGTGCTATCCAAAGAATCAATCAGGTAATTTAATTTTAAATTACCTTTACATTAATATGAACACCAAAATATATCTGCAGGGTATTTGACAGGTCCTCTGATGTCTCCTGTCCATTTAAGGCCATAATACTACTTAATATTCTATATGTGAGTAATGAAAATATCTCATTATGTTAAAATAATTTCTTAATATGAAACCCTTGCCTCCTGTTTTTAACGCCAGTAATTTTAGTGTCCAATATGATTTTGTGGACAGTTTGTTAGTAGTAATATTCATTTCGTTTTCTATATCCATGTAATTCATAGTACCTCGTATTATTCAAGTAAATACTCACTGTACTATCAGGGTTAATTGACATTCATCAGTTTTGAGGAGTTTATTTTTAGACTAAATCGTGGATCTGTTGAAATTTTCAGAAATTTCCATTGAATTCCCCTTTGAAAATGCAATACTTATTTTAGCATCAACAACCTGATGTGCTGGTCTTGACTCAAGAACCTGATGTACTGGACTGGACTCGAGAACCTGATGTGCTGGACTGGACTCGAGAACCTGATGTGCTGAACTAGACTAGAGAACCTGATGTGCTGACTTGACTCGAGAACCTGGTGTGTTGGACTAGACTTGAGAAACTTGACTCAAAAATCTGATGTGCTGAACTGGACTCGAGAACCTGATCTGCTGGACTGGACTCGAGAACCTGATGTGCTGGACTGGACTCAAGAACCTGATGTGCTGGACTGGACTCGAGAACCTGATGTGCTGAACTAGACTAGAGAACCTGATGTGCTGACTTGACTCGAGAACCTGGTGTG
>WLWD01001287.1_pt1 | contig 45860 bp, 28 predicted proteins | sample 6712731 | NCBI WGS metagenome assembly WLWD01 (sample SAMN12718690, study PRJNA576275) | sponge metagenome | isolation source: marine sponge | host: Mycale hentscheli | place: New Zealand: South Island, Marlborough, Capsize Point | collected 2014-11-01 | reverse complement strand
CATCAGCCCACATGTTTGGTTAATTCTTATACTTGAAATTTCTCCCTTTAGTTGATGCTGGGCCTCTACTACATGTTCGGGGTGTCTGGAGCACAGAAGAGCTTTAAGGTAAATCAATATTCCGATGTGGAAAATTGCCAGTTCACAATTTCCGATTAGCTTTTTTTCCCTTCATTATTGTCAAGAGCATTTTTTTTTTGTTTAAGTAATTGTGTTTTTTATTTCTCATTGGCAAACTTGTAGCTTACTACATGTGCGTGTTAATCTGTTTCAAAATGTATTTTTTAATTACTGTCACATCTCTTTTCTCAATATATTATGTGTGGTTTGTATCCTGCCAGAAAGCATTGGAATTTCTCCATCAGGCTGCCAGAGAAGGTCTTCCTACTGCTCACAATCTGATGGCCAAGGTAAGTAGTGAATGACCAACACCACCTGTATAGATGTTTTGTGTGTATTGGTGTGTGTGTGTGTGTGTGTGTGTGTGTGTGTGTGTGTGTGTGTGTGTGTGTGTGTGTGTAGATTTACACTGAAGGCAGCATTGAAGTGCCTCAGGACTATGAGAAAGCTTTTACACACTTCAAGAAAGCAGCAGATCAGGTATATGTACATGCTGTGCTTTCATTTGCTCAGTAGTCCAACTCTCTCTATCTTTCCCTCTCCTAATATGCTCATACAATTTTTTTTGTAGAAAAATGGAGATGGGTACAGTGGTCTTGGTATGCTGTATCTCAATGGCTATGGTGTGAAGAAGGTAAGCGGTGTCTGTGTAAGATTACTCTATGATTGTATGCCACCGGGGATCCTATACATTTAAAGATTAACAGGGCCACAATATGTCAGGAATAGCTTGATGATAAATTAGAATATGATTATTATTTATTTATTTATTATTGTTATTGTTGTCATAGTTATGATGCATAAAAATGTTCCCGTACATTTTGCAATCTTTGTTGTTTTGGCTAATCAATGTAGGTTACTTTTGATTAATGTTTTCTGCTACCTTTGCTGTAATTGTGTACATTATTAGAGGATCATTCATTAGAAAAACCTGGCGCAATATCACTAATAATGATTATTCAGTTATGACTTTTGGTTTTTCCAGCTTCCCAGGTTATTAAGCTTTAGGAAAACAGCGATTTCAGGGAAGAAGGAAATGAGGACAAATAGTTAGCTACCTGTGCAGCTGTTAGGGTTAGAGCCATCGAGCATTATGCTGAAGCCTCAGGAAGCCTGTAGAATCAAGCTGTGTGAAGTCCAGTAGGAAGTGAAGTCTACCTAATGCAGGTATTAGCAGGAAAGGGGTGATGAATTTCTGGCAGCAGCAAAATTGCCAGGAAGTTCATTGAAATATTGGAAGTGTCTGGCATACATTTCCTATTTTTATTGAAATACACTGATTTCCAGATTTGAAATAAATATACTGTATGAGGAAAAGAAGAGAGATTTTTCATGAAATTGGTAATGATTAACTATGTGTGAATGTTGGTACTTACATAGTTGCTAGGCGACCAAACCACATAATCTGTTGATTAGGTTCATTAATATATAGTTGTTTGGGAGTACATGAAGGCAATAAAAGATATATATGTGACCGTCTACGGGAAAACTGGGCACAACGCGGCGTGCGTAAATATCGAGAAAAGATCGATCGATTTCTTAAAAATGTATTGTTTCAAGCCGACGCAAGGGAACGGTTAGGTCTATTATAGTGGGAACGACTTAAGCTACGACGATAAAACTTGGAGAGCTCAATATCTGGATGCCGACAACTCTGTAAGTGCAAAAAAAATTTTTTCGAAGGGTGCCGCGTTGTGCCCGGTTTTCCTGTAGACGGTCACATATGAAACTATAGTTTTGATTTGCCTCATCGAAATTCCTAGAAAAATGAATAAACTGTGAATGGGTTAAGGTAATAGAACACTATATGATAATATGGAGGGGTAGGTGTGTCAAGCAAAGTCTTCAGGCCTGTATTATGCCCTCATTATAAATATATATATATATGGTATTTTTTTAAATTAGCTGACAATGAAGTTCAGCGAATTATCAGTGGAATTGGGTTTGCTTTAGACAATAGAGATGCGAACTTATGCGAATGAAAACCCTTATCAGTAATGCTAAAATACATGGAGGCTTTTAATCTTATACCAGGCTTTCCTTGCAGTCGTCACATACATGTAATTAAGAATGTTCTAGTTCTTGTGAAGCAAGATTTCTAAGAAAATTAAGGAATGAATTTACTTTGCTATTGTAAATTATTTACAGGATCTGAAAAAAGCAAAGGAGTATTTTTCTAAGGCATCGGAGAAGGGATCTACAGATGGCCAGTATCAAATGGGGAAAATGTACTATGGTATGTAAATCAGCATTTGATGGCCTGTCTTGTAACAACAGGATACATTATCCAATTGGCTATACAAATTATGAACATACGTGTTCTAAAATATTAAGGAGAAAAACCAAGTTTGGCAGGTGAGTGGTAAAACACTCAATCTACATAGTAATATGCTTGTGTGACAGAACAAATTGAAATAACGAGTGTGTGTATTCATGAATAATTCATTAGCTGAACTCGATTAGTAAAGCATTGCCACGAACTGAAGGGGTAAGGAAATAATGATGGTGTTGTATATAGCTAAAAGTTGGTGAAATCACATTCACAAGGAGGGCAATAGTTTCACAAAGCCTATAAGTCCACAGTCATAGATAGAAGGACAGAGAACTTAAGAAGCAGGAAGAAATAGACAAAGGAGAAGAAATGAATTCATGAATCAAGAAGAAAGACCTGAAGAGAGAGGAAAGGACTCAGGAAGAAAGAGAGCAGGAGAGGGAAACTGATGTAACTATACCAAGTGGTAAAGGATAATGCAATGGATAAAATACCTTTGCTAATGTATTCCTAATGTACCAAAGTTAGTACATCAAGAGCCATTGTGTGGCGGGGTACTTGTATTTTTGTACATTGGATTATAAAAGTTTTACAATGCTTTGTATGTGATTGGGCACAGGTTTAGGGTTACCCGTTTCTTTTTTCTCTCTTTTATTTCAGCTTCTAACAAATTTTGTAAACTTGTGTTCCGTCTATTACACCTTGAGCTTAGTGTGAAATTTGAGTATTTGATTATATAAGTTGAGCAAAATAAACTGCATGTTTAGGCAAAAAATGTCCTGTACAAGAATCATGTGTTTTAAGTAATTTTTTATAATCATATAAGATAATTCAAATTTAACTGGAGTCTTGACACTCATTCTAATAAATTATGTGTGTAGATGGCAAGTTTGTACAGAGAGACATGAGCAAGGCAATGCAGTATCTCCAGTTGGCTTCACATGGTGGTGAGTCGATTAGTGATAACATAACTGCTATATGGTTATCAGTATCGAAGAGTATAAATGACTAATTAGTATTTATATAACATGTTTCCTTCCCCCCATCCCATCATCCCCGTATATAAGACATACCTCAGTGGTTCATATAGTACATTTTACTGTGTACACTTGCAGGGATTTTTTTAGAAAAATTGCTAAGGGGGGGCAAAATAGAGATTTTTGTTAGCAAGGGGGGGCATGCATGTGTCAGAGTGCATGCATTAATTGTGTGTGTGCCTGTATTAATTATTAATGTGTGTGTGCCTGCTTAAGTGTGTGTGTGCCTGCTTCAGTGTGTGTGTGCCTGCTTAAGTGTGTGTGTGCCTGCTTAAGTGTGTGTGTGCCTGCTTAAGTGTGTGTGTGCCTGCTTAAGTGTGTGTGTGCCTGCATGATCCAGCTTGAATAGCAGTGACCTTGCAAAAAAAGGGTGAAAAGTAATGTAATTGACATGTCATATTGACACCATTTTATGATTGTTTGCACCTGCAATAGCTGTACACAAACTGGAGACAGTTGCCAGGCCAGCACTTGCAAGCACAACCACAACAGTTGTGCTTGCAAATGCTGGCACAACCCTGTCAGCCTATATAAGTCTGTGCTTGAGTAGCTTAGTTAGTTAGTTCAAGAAGTCTTGAGAAGATGGATATTCGGCATTACTTTAGTGCAAGCACTTCAAAGCAGTCTTCTACACCAGCATCTACTAGTAGTAGCAGTGAAGATGAAGAGCCATTGTCTTCTGATAGCCAAAGCCTAGAGCCACCTCCAACTAAAAGAAGTCTTTCCAGCACGGCTAACTATAGAGCTAAGTCGAAGTATAGAACAAAATCAGGCCAGCGGAAGTACAACAAAAAGTGGGAAAAGCAGTTTCTTTGGTTAGAATAATATGATGAAAATTACCGCGGAGCATTCTGCAAAACTTGTCGAAAGTACGATCATCATCCTTCTCAAAAGACAGGTGGAGCATGGATTACAAAGCCATTTAAAAATTGGAAAAAAGCGGTTGAGAAGATGCGTGCCCATGCAAAGAGTGATACTCACATTCGCCGTTCCGAAGCTGAATTGCTGGCTACTAAGAAGGAAGTATCCATTTTAGAGCAACTGCGGAGTGTCACAGAAGAGCAGAGGATCAGAAACAGGAAGGGAATTAAGGCACTTTTGCGATGTACTCACTTCCTTGCACGAAATCACTTTCCTCACACCACCAATTTTGCTGCTCTGGTTAATTTGATTGTGTCTTGTGGTGATGATTTAAAACAATTTACTGAAAAATCTGCAAGAAATGCTACCTACACCTCTACAGATTCTGTTTCCGATTTTCTGGAGGCACTGGGATTGTGGGTAGAAGAATCTCAGCTCAAACGCCTTCGCAAGGCTCCTTTCTATAGTGTGATGGCTGACGAATCCACAGATATATCAACAATCGAAGAGCTTTCTCTTTGTTTTCGTTGGGAGGAAAATGGAGAACCCGTTGAACATTTTTTTGACACCATTCCATTGAAAAAAAACTGATGCTGCATCTATCTATACCACTTTGACTGACTGGTTCAAGCAGAAGGGTATTCAGCCTACTAAGCTTGTCGGAATGGGGTTTGATGGAGCAGCAACGTTTTCTGGAGTCAGAACTGGAGTCCAGGCGAGACTCAAGAAGAATTCTCCTCGAGCTCTCTATGTTCACTGCCATTGCCACTTACTCCAACTTGCTTGTGTTCAAGCTGCAAACCACACTCCTGGAATTGAGCATGTTTACAAGACATTGCTCACTCTATGGAAATTTTTTCACTACTCTCCCAAAAGAGCAGAACACTTGAAGAGTGTACAGCGTGTGCTTGACCTACCTGAACTGAAGGTCACCAAACCGTCCGACACCCGTTGGTTAGCTCATGAACAATGTGTCAAGGCAGTGAAAAAGAGCTATGCTTCCATTGTGATTGCTCTTGAGACCTTCTATGAGCAAACACATGAGCCAGAAGCACTGGGGCTCAACAAAGCTCTATCAAAGAAGTCTACTGTGATGGCAATCTACCTCCTTGACTTCGTGCTGCCCCAAGTTGCTAAACTAAGCAGATGTCTTCAAGCAGAAAAGCTCGACTTGACCGCTATTTCTGGTTTGGTTGATTCTACTCTGCAAACTCTTCATGAATCTTTGTTACCTGCTGCAAATTGGGTGCTGGAGCTACTAGATGCCCAAGATGAGCTTCAAGCTATCGCAATAATTGACTCTGAATCTATCACTTCCTTTCAAGATAAAGTGGCTAAACCCTTCGTCACTGACTTGAAAGAAAATATTTCGAGGAGATTTTCTTCCCAAGATATTGTAGCATCATTTAGTATCTTTGACTCTTCAAAGCTACCACAAAAAGACTCTCCTGATCTGTCGTCATATGGGGATGAATTCCTTGGTGTTCTTGAGGACCACTACGGCAAGGAACTTGCAGCCAAGTCAGTAGAGGGAGAGGAATTTACCGTGCCAGCTTTAGTTTCCTCTGACATTCACACAGAGTGGGTGACATTCAGGAGATACATCACTACTCGGCCTAAGGAAGACAATACGAAATTGCTGATGGAATTAGCTACCAACAGCATGCTTGTACAGATGTTTCCCCATCTCAGTGACCTTGCCAAGGTGTGCCTTTCGATTCCTGTTGGGACAGCATCTGTGGAACGAAGCTTCTCCCAAATGAAGATGATCAAAACAAGGCTAAGGAGTCGTCTTGGAGAACAAAATCTAGCTCACCTGATGAGAATAGCAATAGAAATGCCTGAAGAACTTCCAGATGACATTGTAGAAAGTGTAATCGATATTTGGAACAGAAAGACTAGACGTATTGCTGTATAAATGTATTGCTGTATAAACGTATTGCTGTATAAATACACTTATATTTTGCTTAAATAAAATTGTTTGTTGCCTAATAATTAGACTAATGGATATAATAATTAAAAAAAATGCAGTACATAGTCACACAGGTCTATTTAGAATAATGAAATTTCATTTCAAATGCTCAAGGGGGGGCACAAAATCCTCTAGGGGGGGCGAATGCCCCCCCCTGCCCCCCCCTAAAAAAAACCCTGACTTGTTACTTTATAGGATTGAGTGGGAAAGATGGAAGGAATAAGTTCTTAATGTAACCTGCAATTAATATTTAGTGCACATAATATTCTGGTTAGGATTCCATTAGTATTCTGTTTATTGTTTTGTCTGTCAAGCATTAATGTGCCATCTCTGGTGACATGAGCTGTACTGGTGGTGTGCTGGTTGAGTGAGTTATTGGGCTAGTTATACTTCAAATACCAAGAGTTTCTTCCCGTTTAAAAGTAGATCTTGCATTGAAGCACCAAATACAAACCCTTAGCACTACTATTCACTGGCTAGCTGTTACAAAACCATCTCAGACCAAAAGAATAATTTATTGACCTATTCCTTTTTAATTGGGTATCAATGTAGCTCCAGGAAGCTAAACAGGCCAGGGACACTCACCAGTATATATTTTCAGTATGAAGCTCCACTTCCAGCACTCTGTTACAGTAACTTCCCTGCATAAAGCAAAACTACCGCGGGCAGCACGAAATTTTTTGCTTATGTGATTGTGCATGAAATTAGGGGGTGTTACCCACAAAAGCTAGTTGTGCAAGCCAGATTCACTAGAAGGCTCACCCATAGCCGAAAATTCATGAATATATCTGACTCAAAATCTCTGAAAGTACCATATCCTGAGTAGTTCAGTAGCCACATAGCTACATAGTTAGGCAGACAGACAAACAGACAGGATAACTACTATAACCCTCTTGTGCAGCATCAGTACAGTATTGCTTGACAACAAGCTGTCAGCCTCAAAAGAAGTAGCTGGGTTATTGGATGCCATACCAATCACTTAGTTCGTTTCTTGTGACTTGAAGAACAGAACAACTAAAATAATAAGAACAATGAAGACAAGAAAGTATTTGTCTAACACCAAAATTGAGACTTCAGAGCTATAATTCAGCAAAGCTGACTTACTAATGAATTTGTGAGGTACATGTATAACATACATTGCAAATTCAACTGTATATCTAAGTCTTCAATCCCTTAGGCGTACATGTACATGTACCCTTTTCTTCTAATGCTTCTGCACATGCTATGAAATTCCATGGTAATCTTTGCCAAAACTCACTTGACTTCAATGGGAGCTATTTTGTAGTATCAAGAAAACCCTTGTAAGTTTCAGAACTGTTTGTTTTGTTTTTTAGTGAAAAAGGCCACCATCCAACATAGATATAACATATTCCCAATTTTTCATGAATCCCACTACTGCCTCATTTGCACGCCAATTTTATATTGTGTTGAGTAACTTTATATGTAGCCAGAGTAGTCTGAGATTGGTCAATCTAATGCCAGATATTCAGCAAATATAATATTCCTATCTTGTTAAATTTAGTAAATGTTTGTATCCAATATTTTGTTTCCAGGTCATTTACATGCAATCTATCTGTTGGGAGAGCTGCATGCAGATGGAATTATCATCAAGAGAAATTGTCATTTTGCCGTCGAGGTACTCTCTGTAGAAGTATTAAACTAAATGTATTTGATGCTAGATCTTGTGCAGCTCTTGAAGTCAGTATCAGAGCGAGGGAAGTACATTCAGATGTTCACCGAGGCTCATCGCCTGTACTCTCAGGGAGACGTAGAAGCAGCATTCCTTATGTACTTGTTCTTAGCTGAACTGGGATTTGAAGTGGCCCAGAGCAATGTGGCATACATCTTAGAGCAAGGTATGTATTTGATTTATAGTAAATGCATTCTTAGTGGGTAATATATATATATATATATATATATGTTTCCCCCCTCCATTTCCTTCCCTGCACTGGTTACTTTCCCCATTTACATTAATTCTCTCCTCTTCCTTCCATCACAGGTGATCTCACTTTCATAGATGAATCAGACCAGATGAAGAGAGCCATGCTATACTGGAACAGAGCAGCTGGCCAAGGTCGGTTCTGGAAGTGATGTGCTCTGTAGCTCTGTAATAGACGGGATGGACTTTCACTTAGGTTCTGGTTAAGTGAAGGCTTACTTAGGGTTAGGCAGTACTGTTTATTTAGTTTTTGTTGTTGTTGTTGTTGTTGTTTGTATTACAACTGATACTGAATACAAAATCCAAGATCATTGAACTTAATTAATTGTCGTTAATTTGACTGTTGATGCGTATAATCTACAGGCTATACTCAGGCAAGGGTGAAGCTTGGAGATTATTACTACTACGGTATGGGTACAGAGGTCAGTTGGGACTCTGCAGCCACTCAGTACCGGATAGCCAGTGACAAGTTGAGCAGTCCCCAGGCCATGTTCAATCTGGGCTACATGTACGAACACGGGGAAGGAGTGGAAAAGGTCAGCACTAGCTCAATGTCATGGATGCATCACTGATGTTGAACTCTCTTGTGTAGGATTATCATTTAGCCAAGAGATACTATGACATGGCTGCAGAAACCAGTGGGGAGGCCATCATCCCAGTCAACTTGGCTCTACTGAAGCTTAATCTGATGAACATGATAAGACAGTATGATAGTGTAAGTGCTGAGCTAATCTCGTGTCAGTAGTGTGTGCCTACCAGTTTCTTGGCATAGAATAGAATCTGAAAATTGTCTCATTGTTTATATTTTTGTAAATAGGTTAATTGGCGAGCGAGACACTTACAGGGGTAACACAATCGAAAATCGGGGATGTTAGTTTATTTATTTATTTATTTGTATATATGTATGGACGTACGTAAGGCATTTTTGTACTTTGACCCTCGCGTTTTTGTGTTAGTTCGGTTGTCGACCTCGTCCCAAATTGCACTAAACAGAATCCTCTGGTTTATCGATCAGTACCCGTATCACCCTAGAAATTGAATTGTTTACCGTTTTGAATTCTTTTGCCGGTGCAGTTCAAACTTGACAACTTAAGGGTGCTGGGACAACTCCCACGCAAATATTCACAATAATTGGATTTTGGTTGCTAGGGATAACTAACTTTTTTCTTGGTGTTTGTAGAGCTCCAACTAAGGGTGTATCCTAAAGAGTACTGCTAATGGACTAACTAAATAAAAAGAACGGGCCTTGGGAGCTTGTTTCGTTCAAGTTACGAGCTCCTCAGCCTCAAGTATATAATCCACAACTCCTCCGCGGGTGCCGTCGCTGACGAGCCCATTCTTCGTATACTGCTACATTTGTTGATTGTCTTCAAAACCTTCGTTGTACTTTTTCTTAATTCTGCTTTGTTTTGTCTAGATGACTGTGCTCATTTGATCCTCGCAGCAGCGCGCCCGAATTTTTTTCTTTCAAAAAAAATCGCAACGAACATTTTGTAGCTAAGGTCATAGTCAGCCTGTGTACGAAATTTGGAGTCTTTTCTACTCGTAGTTTCTGAGAAGAAACACAAAATAGACTCCAGGACTAAAAATTAGTCCACGCGATCTTTTGGCAGAGACTTGATTGCAATCAAACCACACCCACAACAGATTCAATTGATTCCGCGGGAAAGTGAGTTCCAGGTGCTCTCTAACTTTCGGGAGCCTACCTGTTAGCAAATCAGTTTTCTGGCCGCCTCTCCTTCTCGATGATAAGCCCTACTGAAACGAGTGTGAGGAGATTATTGTAGTCTTGTTAATAGTGTTTTTCTCGGCATGGTAAGGTAAGGTAAGCCTTTTATCAAGCTAGCTAGATGCATATTCAGTGTGTGTATGTACCTGTAATAGATTAGTGAACCATTTTTGCTGCTGGGAAACTCTACAGTTTCAGTTTGTGTACAGTTTTCTGTACTTAGCTATTCACTTCATTTGTTTATTCATCCTTACTTAGCTAGCTAGATCACAAAATATTCATCTAGCTAGCTATTATTTAGCTGGCTATTTCAAAATATTTTTTATATGAAATAAGACAGTATCATTATATTATATACATTCATAAAAATTATCACTGGTCATCACAATACTGTAAAATAAAAAAATCATGAGTGATATATCAGGAAGAAGTTTTGCACAAGAACAAAAAATAAAAAAATAATGGAGTCATTAGTGAGGTATTATTTACCTGTCAAAGCTTGGAGACAATCTGGGAGCCGGTGTCTGCTCTAGGGAGAAACAATACTGATAAAGTAAGCCAAGAAATACAATATCAAACAGCTGCGCTCTTTACAACTTATAGCGGGGGCGGGGCCTCCGTTAGTTTTATCAATTGGTGGGCGGGAAGCTTTGAATTACCCGCGCAAGCTAAGTTAGCGGTCGTTTTTACTATTGCGAGCAAAGCGGATTTGTGTGGTTATTTGTGGTGCGTGCTGGTGCGCGCGCGTTGCTATGTCCCAGCACCCTTAAGGGACTTCCATTTCTATTCGAGTTAGTGGCGGTGGTAAGTCAATGCGCTCTTTGTCATGGTTATAAGCCGTGCGCACAGTATTTACCTGAAAATACATTGTCCACTAGACTACTGCGAAGGTAAGTCTGTGTAGTGCATGTCGCAGCTGTGTCAAAGCATTGTGTGTTACAATAAAACCACTACTTTAGGCTAAGAGAATATCGAAGCAAGAAACTTTTAAATAACGTGTATTGTTTTGTTTGTTGTTGTTTTTTTTTTCCCTTCAATTCGAGCAGTTGCAGAGAGTTGTTACTATGGCACTGAAATCCCTTTACCCTGTATGCTAAATTAAAAAACTGGACTTTATTTTCAGTAGCTTCAGTGTTAGAAGTCAATAAAAATAGTATAGTCTTTAGGCTCGCTCGCCATTTGTGCTCAAGCACACCACTAGTTAATTACTATTTAATTACCATACGTGATACTATTGTCTTGTTTTATTTGCAGTGGTTATCATTATGGCCTGGTCTTGTTGCCCACTGGGATCTGTACCTCATCACTGTCTTAGCAGGTGTGGTAATTATTCTGGTCCTGTGGAGGAGAAGACATTGATCATAGGGCAGCTCACAAGTACTTGTATTTAATTTATCGCTGGTATCCTCGGTTTAACAATTCTCTTTATATCCTTTATATTTTTACACATCCAAGCAGATTGAATTGTTCATTTTAAATCAAGTACAATTCAGGGTTATGACAAACTCCAAATAGCATATGATCGTGGCCTACATTATGTTAGCTACAAGAAATGTTGTATCTCTACACAGTGTGAGAAAAAGGGAAAGAAAAAAAATATCAAGAGTAAAATAAAACTTCTACCACAGCTGCGTTATACAAATTTATTTTCATCAAGTTTGCTCCTCCTTGTATGGTTATCATGTTAGAGTACAGTGAGGCTGTTCAGGCTTCCTCATAACTTAACATTGAATCATGTAAAGGAAAACATGATTTCAAAAAAAGGTCATGTGTCTAGTACTACTTGATTTAAAATGCATTGTATGTGTAGTTGAAACCAATCTGGATTCTCACTGTTGGAATTTTATAAGATATAAAAAAAATTATAAGGTCAAACATATAGTAAAAACTTGGTGCTACAAGGTACGTTAACCTTTTTTGTACGTAGTTTTTTCCCTTGCAGACGGATCCTCCCCCCCCCCCCTCCTTTCCACCTTCGAGATGGATTTCTAACAGCTTTTCCCCTATTTATATTTAAGATCACTTATACCATAGTTGCTTGCTGCGGTAACAGCCATTGAAAATGTTGTTGCCCAGTGAGTTTCCTTTTGGCGCTATGTATTTCCCTCTGTAGTGCTGATAGAGCAATGATACCCAGTGAGGTTCACAAATTGTAATATTTCAATGAAATTCTCTGTTTCAGTCAACTTTAGATGAGGATGAAGTGACTGCGCAAACAAGCTTCATATAAGTATAAAAAAAATATTATCGTTCATAGCTGAAAAGACCATGACAACTAGCTAATTATTTGTGCATCTTACCCAATTTTGTAAAAAAAAAAAAATTCTGTGCTATGCAATTACACTTTAACGTTACTATGACATCACAAAATGCACACAAATTACTCCCTTGTAGTCGGTATTTTGAAACGACCCTTGCTGCAATAGCTATTAATGTGATATATTTTTTTATTTCCCATTAAAGCAACTATATCCTGTCATTATTTGACCTTTTACATTGTTTGAAATGGTTGGTAACTATGATACTAACTATTTCTGAATTCATAGGTGGCAACATTTGAAAGCAACTAATGTATTTTAATGTGCTGCATTCATCCTTGCAACTCTTCAAGAAATTGTAGTAGTACCAGTGTGAAGCTCGTCACGGATGGGCAAAACTGTTATACTCAACATCACACAGCAAGAACTTCCACAATCACACAAACTTTCATCTGAACTGCCTGTATCTGCATTAACAGGGATCCATTGGCAGCATGGAGTGCAGGACTGTAAACGAGATGACTTTCTGTAGCATGGACACAATACATTTTTCAAAAAGCCAATAATGTAGTGTCTAATTTCTGGTATGAGGCAGGTTTGAACGACAGGATGGAGGACTACTAATGATACAAGGCTGCAATACAGTACAAATGATAGCCATTCAGACACAAATATGTTGCCTGCAGCAAGAAAAAACAACAAAATAGTTGGTATCCAAGTTATCGCATTTGCTACAAAGATAGCTCCAAACACCTTCACTAGCTGGAGTTGTTTGGAATACACTGACTGACTGACTTTACCCTTTAGACTCTGAATAAACTCTTCTTTGTCTGGAGATGCTTTCTTAATTGTATATAGTTTGCGTAAGTGTTTCTGAAGTATCAATATTATCCATATGTTGGCAATAAGTATTAGAATAAATGGCGGGATGGATATTACTGCCAATAATACAGTGTAATAATAGTTCGGAGCAAGTCTTGTTCTTGAAGAAAATCTCACAATGCAGGTGGCTATAGTATTATGATAATTAATATCTCCAAATCCAAATAGAGGTGGGATGGATAGAAAGAAGGTTAGCAGCCACAAAATCACCATAGCTATGGCAGTTCGTTTTACAGTGACCAGATGAATGTATCTGAGAGGGTATTTAATAAATATTAGTCTATCTATAGAGAGAGCAGCCAGACAGTGAAGACAAAATTCTGCAAGAAGTGTAAGAATTATTCCAGTCTGACAAACTTGGCATCTTATCTTGTCATTAGAGCCCAGGATAAACTCTCCTGAGAATCCAGAGATAACTGTGAAAGGTAGGACAAATAGACATGACAGTAAGTTCGATACAGCCAAGTTTAGCAGCAAGATGTACGTAGGCTGAGTGTAGAGACGTTGTCTAATTATCCCAAAGATAATGAGGAGGCTGCTAGGCAGTCCTAGGAGGATAAAGCACAAGGCTACAACAGCACTAGCCAAAGAAGTGTCACTGTGAGGTTCTGAGGAGGACCAATAATACACTGTCACAGAATCTTCACTGAGACCAGCACCATCAGCACAAGAATGATTAATTTCGGGAATCATATTTCATATTAGATACACTCCTCTAGCACGTTCACCTGACAGGTATAGTTAATCTGTAAGAAACATAGATATAATAAGTTACAATGTGACTCAGTGCAAAATGTGGAAGCTTCATAAGGCAATTTGTAACTTGCTTTTAATTGAGGATTTCCTTTGTATATATAACGTATGTGATGGGAGAGGAAAGGCAAAGGAAGTGTACATACAACAAGTGACATTTGTGGGACAATGTCTCCAGCTTCCTTTTAAAGTAGTTTAAAGTAACTATATTGACTTGTAAGATACAGGCAGGCAAATACATGATACTGGGAGTGGAAACACTGTCTGATTGTCCCATAAAGATGAAGGAAGTTCCTGAGATGATAATGTACAAGGTTACAATCATTGCTAGCTAAACAAGTGTCACTGCATGGACAGTTTGTGAGGACTAAGGCCTATTCTATCTGAACATGAATAAAATTTAGCTATTCTTTTTGTTCAACATTCTAGTGAGTAAACTAATGAATAAAAAAAAAATCTGTTGAACTCGTTTTGTGATATTGCTTCCTTTTGAGATTGAAGTTACACAGGAAGTGAGCCATTCACATTTGATATGATATACAATGAGGAAGTTCCAAACAGTTAATTTTACAATTTCCTCTTTATAATACACGTTATTAATTTATATTGCTGAGTGTAGTTGAATTCTGCAGTTTTCTCTGCTGTTCAATAAGTGTTTGTGATGACAGCTACGTAATGATTGGATCAACATGTAATGCGTACAACTGATGACTTCCAAGAATAAATAATTTATCTGATGAATACATGGAATGTGCAGATCTCTGGAAAGGCTGCTTGAAATAATGAATTTTGCGTAATGTTTTTTCCTTTTGAGCTTCAATTATATGTCTTTTAAAACAATATGTCAGTCAAGAACTTATATGTGTGAAGTCGTAGCACCGATATAATTATTGGGGTTTGACTTTGTCACAACCCTGAGAATGTGTTGGTGAAATACATAATGATTCATGATTTCACTATGAATACTTTATTAATGTCAGATAAACCTGGTTGTTATACAGTTTCATAGAGATTCTTGAAAATTAACCACACAACTATAGCAGCATGGTCACTGCCCCTGCCACTCCTCCTGTAGCTACTGAAGCGCTAATGCAATCTGGTATCAATGAATGTTTGTTTTGAAACAAGGAACCAAAGGGAGGTAGTGATCAAAAGGTGGATTAGCCCACAGATCAGAATTATAACTTCATATTAACATTCAAGAAACAACAACAACAAACAATGGAAGCATAAATCAATGATGTATTCAACACATGTGTGACATTATTATTGCATTCTAGCTATTCTTTTGCCATGAGAGTGGTTAGATTCACAAATTTATTGTGGTGGCAAGGGCATATATACATAAACTTCGTGAATAGTACATCTCTAAGAAATCAACAAGTACAAATTCTGTATAGAAATTAATCAAATGGAAATGTTATTAAGTGTTGACAAGAGCTCCTAGCAGTCACAAGCTGTGCAACATCAATTCCTGAACTTATATCTGCTATTATGAATTGGAAGAAACTTGCACATACCCATTGTAAGTATAGACAATTCCTTGTCTCTTGCTGTCCCATCTCCTCAAGGATCTCAGTGCCAAACTTGCATGATTTCATTCGGGATATAATCCAGTTGTGAACCTTGACCCTATGAGTTAAGTGTAAAAAATTAAATGTCAAATAGTGCAAAGAGCGAATTTATTATCAGTTTCAAACAGGATGCAACCTTACAAGTTACAGTTTCAAACAGGATGCAACAAGTTACAGTTTCAAACAGGATGCAACCGTACAAGTTATAAAGTTTTAGGTATGTGATTTGGAATACCTGACCCTCCAGGTAAGAGGCAACTATCATTAGTTTTTTTTGTTTGGCCTTGTTATATTAATTACCTAAACTTAACTGTCACTATATACTACTTTACTTGAAATAAAGCTACTAAAAGATGTCATTAACTTGATGAATAGGAATTAGCTATTACATTAAATTTCACAATTTATTTCTCAGCCTTCTTTTACTCATTAGATGTATTCTCTCTCTTTCACAGGCTTTTTATTTTATTTTTAAACAATACACATTTATACTGTTTACTGCTATGCTACAGTTAGTGTTTGTTAGCCAGCTGGTTGTCGTAGCTCAGTGACAGTAGCTTGTAGTCGGTATTTTGAAACGACCCTTGCTGCAATAGCTATTAATGTGATATATTTTTTTATTTCCCATTAAAGCAACTATATCCTGTCATTATTTGACCTTTAACATTGTTTGAAATGGTTGGTAACTATGATACTAAGTGGCTAACTATTTCTGAATTCATAGGTGGCAACATTTGAAAGCAACTAATATATTTTAATGTGCTGCATTCATCCTTGCAACTCTTCAAGAAATTGTAGTAGTAGCAGTGTGAAGCTCGTCACGGATGGGCAGAACTGTTATACTCAACATCACACAGCAAGAACTTCCACAATCACACAAACTTTCATCTGAACTGACTGTATCTGCATTAACAGGGATCCATTGGCAGCATGGAGTGCAGGACTGTAAATGAGATGACTTCCTGTAGCATGGACACAATACATTTTTCAAAAAGCCAATAATGTAGTGTCTAAATTCTGGTATGAGGCAGGTTTGAACGACAGGATGGAGGACTACTAATGATACAAGGCTGCAATACAGTACAAATGATAGCCATTCAGACACGAATATGTTGCCTGCAGCAAGAAAAAACAACAAAATAGTTGGTATCCAAGTTATCACATTTGCTACAAAGATAGCTCCAAACACCTTCACTAGCTGGAGTTGTTTGGAATACACTGACTGACTGACTTTACCCTTCAGACTCTGAATAAACTCTTCTTTGTCTGGAGATGCTTTCTTAATTGTATATAGTTTGCGTAAGTGTTTCTGAACTATCAATATTATCCATATGTTGGCAATAAATATTAGAATAAATGGCGGGATGGATATTACTGCCAATAATACAGTGTAATAATAGTTTGGAGCAAGTCTTGTTCTTGAAGAAAATTTCACAGTGCAGGTGGCTATAGTATTATGATAACTAATATCTCCAAATCCAAATAGAGGTGGGATGGATAGAACGAAGGTTAGCAGCCACAAAATCACCATAGCTACGGCAGTTCGTTTTACAGTGACCAGATGAAGGTATCTGAGAGGGTATTTAATAAATATTAGTCTATCTATAGAGAGAGCAGCCAGACAATGAAGACAAAATTCTGCAAGAAGTGTAAGAATTGTTCCAGTCTGACAAACTTGGCATCTTATTTTGTCATTAGAGCCCAGGATAAACTCTCTCTCGAGAATCCAGAGATAACTGTGAAAGGTAGGACAAATAGGCATAACAGTAAGTTCGATACAGCCAGGTTTAGCAGCAAGATGTACATAGGCTGAGTGTAGAGACGTTGTCTAATTATCCCAAAGATAATGAGGAGGCTGCTAGGCAGTCCTAGGAGGATAAAGCACAAGGCTACAACAGCACTAGCCAAAGAAGTGTCACTGTGAGGTTCTGAGGAGGACCAATAATACACTGTCACAGAATCTTCACTGAGACCAGCACAATCAGCACAAGAATAATTTTCGGGAATCATATTTCATATTAGATACACTCCTCTAGCACGTTTACCTGACAGGTATAGTTAATCTGTAAGAAACATAGATATAATAAGTTACAATGTGACTCAGTGCAAAATGTGGAAGCTTCATAAGGCAACTTGTAACTTGCTGTTAATTGAGGATTTCCTTTGTATATATAACGTATGTGATGGGAGAGGAAAGGCAAAGGAAGTGTACATACAACAAGTGACATTTGTGGGACAATGTCTCCAGCTTCCTTTTAAAGTAGTTTAAAGTAACTATATTGACTTGTAAGATACAGGCAGGCAAATGTACATGAACTGAGAGTGGAAACACTGTCTGATTGTCCCATAAAGATGAGGAAGTTCCTGAGATGATAATGTACAAGGTTACAATCATTGCTAGTTATAGAAGTGTCACTGCATGGACAGCTTGTGAGGACTAAGGCCTATTCTATCTGAACATGAATAAAATTTAGCTATTCTTTTTGTTCAACATTCTAGTGAGTAAACTAATGAATATAAAAAAAAATCTGTTGAACTCGTTTTGTGATATTGCTTCCTTTTGAGATTGAAATTACACAGGAAGTGAGCCATTCACATTTGATATGATAAACAATGAGGAAGTTCCAAACAGTTAATTTTACAATTTCCTCTTTATAATACACGTTATTAATTTATATTGCTGAGTGTAGTTGAATTCTGCAGTTTTCTCTGCTGTTCAATAAGTGTTTGTGATGACAGCTACGTAATGATTGGATCAACATAAATGCGCACAACTGATGACTTCCAAGAATAAATATTTTATCTGATGAATACATGGAATGTGCAGATCTCTGGAAAGGCTGCTTGAAATAATGAATTTAGCGTAATGTTTTTTCCTTTTGAGCTTCAATTATATGTCTTTTAAAACAGAATATGTCAGTCAAGAACTTATATGTGTGAAGTCGTAGCACCGATATAATTATTGGGGTTTGACTTTGTCACAACCCTGAGAATGTGTTGGTGAAATACATAATGATTCATGATTTCACTATGAATACTTTATTAATGTCAGATAAACCTGGCTGTTATACAGTTTCATAGAGATTCTTGAAAACTAACCACACAACTATAGCAGCATGGTCACTGCCCCTGCCACTCCTCCTGTAGCTACTGAAGCGCTAATGCAATCTGATATCAATGAATGTTTGTTTTGAAACAAGGAACCAAAGGGAGGTAGTGATCAAAAGGTGGATTAGCCCACAGATCAGAATTATAACTTCATATTAACATTCAAGAAACAACAACAACAAACAATGGAAGCATAAATCAATGATGTATTCAACACATGTGTGACACTATTATTGCATTCTAGCTATTCTTTTGCCATGAGAGTGGTTAGATTCACGAATTTATTGTGGTGGCAAGGGCATATATACATAAACTTCGTGAATAGTACATCTCTAAGAAATCAACAAGTACAAATTCTGTATAGAAATTAATCAAATGGAAATGTTATTAAGTGTTGACAAGAGCTCCTAGCAGTCACAAGCTGTGCAACATCAATTCCTGAACTTATATCTGCTATTATGAATTGGAAGAAACTTGCACATACCCATTGTAAGTATAGACAATTCCTTGTCTCTTGCTGTCCCATCTCCTCAAGGATCTCAGTGCCAAACTTGCATGATTTCATTCGGGATATAATCCAGTTGTGAACCTTGACCCTATGAGTTAAGTGTAAAAAATTAAATGTCAAATAGTGCAAAGAGCGAATTTATTATCAGTTTCAAACAGGATGCAACCTTACAAGTTACAGTTTCAAACAGGATGCAACAAGTTACAGTTTCAAACAGGATGCAACCTTACAAGTTATAAAGTTTTAGGTATGTGATTTGGAATACCTGACCCTCCAGGTAAGAGGCAACTATCATTAGTTTTTTTTGTTTGGCCTTGTTATATTAATTACCTAAACTTAACTGTCAATAGCTATATACTACTTTACTTGAAATAAAGCTACTAAAAGATGTCATTAACTTGATGAATAGGAATTAGCTATTACATTAAATTTCACAATTTATTTCTCAGCCTTCTTTTACTCATTAGATGTATTCTCTCTCTTTCACAGGCTTTTTTTAAAAACAATACACATTTATCCTGTTAAAAGGGCACTGCTATGCTACAGTTAGTGTTTGTTAGCCAGCTGGTTGTCGTAGCTCAGTGGCAGAGCGCTTGTGCATTAAGCTAGTGGTCCTGGGTTCGATTCCCGGTGGTGACCAAATATTTTTAATTCTGTATTGTTTAAAAAAAGCCTGTGAAAGAGAGAGAATAGCTACATCTAATGAGTAAAAGAAGGCTGAGAAAGAAATTGTGAATGATAAAATTAGTGGAGTAAAAAAATTAAGAGAATTTTTGTTGTTCTGTTGAGAGTGAGAATGTAGCATAGCAGTACCTCTTAACAGTTGTATATACAGAATTGGAGTGTTTTGTTTGTTTGCCGGCTGGCTGGCGTAGCTCAGTGGCAGAGTGCTTGTGCGTTTGGTCCTGGGTTTGATTCCGGTGGCAACCAAATATTTTTAAATCTGTATTGATAAAGCTGTAGGAGGCGTGGTTCTCGGGCAATTGCAGCAGAATATGCCAGATGAACATCCTGCATATTAAAAAAATTTTTTTTAAAAAAAAGTAGTATGCTGGGACACGAATGGTGAGCAATCCAGCTTATGCATAATCCAAAGGACAACTTCTAATGATTGTTCTTTACCAAGAAAAATTGCATAGTTATGATGCCACTTATACATTCTAACATTCTGACTAGGTCATGTATGTAATGAAAATACATGATTGTGGGGTCAGTCGGGGTATGGTAGCTGTTACCCGCTGCCACCAGAGAAGAGGCTTGCTCGCAGACAGTGCTCCGTTACCAAAGGCCAACTGCTCAACTTCCTACCTTCCTAGCTAAGAGGCTCAAGGCCCATCTTATAGGATTGTAAGGTATTGAAGGACAGAGGAGACTTTGGACTTATGCAAAATCAGACAAGCTCAACAACTGACAAGCACGAGTCAGGGCCGTAGTATATAAAACCCTTTCCCGCGCATATACACAAATCTAATTGGACACTAAATATAGAACATAACTAGATGACCATAAAAGGATGGTAAAACATGGTGAACTCTACACATAACATTATACACACAAACACATACTGTTATGAGTTCCCATTAGCAAGTCTATTGTTGTTCATAGTCTCCTGACTTCTTCACTCTTCTTCTCTTCTGGGTGGGCGTTCCCACATCCCCCTCCGCTTAGGTTCGAACACCGTCTCGAGTGAGCCACAGGAACGACCACGGTTTCTTCACTCATGTCTGGCCAGGCCTGCCTGCTGAGACCATCTGCATTGTCATTTTCTAAACCAGGTCTGTATACTATATCAAGATCAAATTCCATAAGTTTCAAGGCGAACCCATGCAGTCTCCTATTGAGAACTCTGGATGTCATCAGCGACGTCAATGCCAGGTGATCAGTTACCACGGTGAAGTGTCTTCCATATAGGTAAGGGAGGAAATGCTGCACTGCCCTCACCACTGCTAATGCTTCTAGCTCTGTCGCCGAATAGCGCACTTCTGCCCCACGGAGTTGCCTACTGAAAAAAGCCACCGGCACTTCATGACCATCCCTAAGAACATTTAACACGGCACCCACACCCCGACCACTTGCGTCGGTGTGAAGAACAAAAACATCAGACACAGAAGGAACATTTAAAACTGAAAAATTACACAAAGCAACACATAACTCACGGAAGGCTTCCACCATCTCCTGAGTCCACTTGACTTTCCCAGGAGCCTTCGATGAGGTTGAGGGGGTCAGCAATGAAGCATGTTCACCGAAACGCGGAATGAAGCGTCGATAATAACCAACTGTTCCGAGGAATGCCCTGAGGTCTTTCCTTGTCACTGGTTGTATGAAGTTCTTCATTCCTTCTATCCTTGCTTCAGGTACAGCCACCTTTCCATCTCCAACACAATGACCCAAGAACTCCACTTGCTTCATCCCCCATACACACTTCTCCCTCTTGAGTTTTAGACCACTATGCCTAATTGCCTCCAATACCTTCTTCACGTGCCACATATGATCATCTGCATTCTCAGAAAAAATAAGGATGTCGTCTATGTATACAACTGCAAACTCAGTACACTCTCTCAAAACCTTCACCATAATCTTCTGAAACAGGGCAGGGGCATTCTTAAGCCCAAACGGTAGAACATTAAACTTGTAAGTACCCCATGGGGTTACAAATGATGTGATGTCTTTGGAAGCCTCTTGCAAAGGAATTTGGTAATATCCCTTACATAGGTCCAGTTTAGAGAGCACCTTTGCACTACCAACTATGCTTAACAACTCCTCTATATTGGGTATTGGGTACTGCAACTGGTCTGTCAAAGCATTCAAACCTCTGTAATCGATACAGACTCTTACACTGCCATCTGGTTTAGTCACTGGCACAATGGGAGCACCCCAAGGTGAGACAGACTCTTCAATCCACCCCTCTACAACCAGCTGATCTACGGCCTGCTTTACTTTCTCTTTGATGGCTTCTGGCACTCTATAGGGCTTGTGCACTGTTAAAAATGAAGCGTTATAATAACACTTTTGAAGTGTACATCAAGAGTGTAAAACCTTGCAGTGTTATAGTAACACTGAGGCCAGTGTTAATTCTAAGTGTAAACACTGCAGCATTCCAGTAACACTGAAATAAGTGTAATTGTGAAAATTGGTGTATATGACCACATTTTTTGTTTCTTTAGCATTTATTTACCTGATAACATTCAAGCCATTATCATTAACTACATGGTTGTACTTTATTAAAATCAAGTTAAATTGTACAATGAGCTAAATATTTCATACTGTATTTTTATTTAATTTTAGCTAATATACTGATACATTCATAGAAGTTTAATAACAAGCAGTAAGGGAACTTAGCTGCAATAGCTATCTATCTAACTTCTACAATTGACAGTAACTTTGTTGGCTACTTATTTGTATATAGCTAAGCTAGGGCAGGAAATAGAAGAAATCTAGCCATTGCTCCACGCAATGTCTAATTTAATGCATTATTTAAATCCCCGCAGAAGACCGTCTTGCTGTACAAACTTTGGCAAAAATTTCTGAGAATTTGTTTACTATTCGAGTGCTTACTGGAATGCGCGGTATGGTTTTTATTGCGATGCGCACAAGCACCCGCTTTTTACCGGAGAGCGTTTATTAGAATATTCCAGGCCCTCCTTATCCTGCAGAAGAGTTTTATGGATATGGTGTTTTTAAGTGCAGTCGTGCCTTGGATCTTTCGGAGAAATGGTAAGTTTAAATATGTGTTTATTATTGGAAACAATAGAGTGTTTTGGCTAATGTAAGTGACGCATTTGAATAGAGTTAGCCGTTTAAGTTGAGTTTGAGCACGGAAGAGGTAATTTCTTCTTTATGATAATGAATTTAGCAGGTAGCTAGTTCAGTACTTTTTCCGACTATATCTGAGAGTTATCTCAAAAATTATTTACTGCACTCTTTTTATTTATTTTTTTTCATATGTAATTTTAGGCTACAAAAAAGTGCTGCTGTGAAATTCTAGAGATGCTTTTGGAGACTAACAAAGTAAGAATATACAGGTTAACACAAAATTATTACAGTTGTTAGTTCAGCAGTTGATTATAAACCATTCATTTACCCTCAGTTTGCTCTTTTTTCTTCTTTCCCCAAATATTTCCCCCAAATTAAACATGCCACAAGATTAGTTCCTGTTATAGTTTGTGTTCTCATGCTGTCCAGACTATTCAAAAGCATTATCATGCTATATAGAGTGATAATAGTAAAAAATGTATTTGTAGACAAACACATTTGTTTTGCTTCTTTTTCTATTTCTATGTATTTTTGTGTGTTTAGAATAGCGTGTTTAGTTGTGTTATGTTTGTGTATATGTGACGTGTTTAGAATAGCGTGTTTAGTTGTGTTATGTTTGTGTATATGTGACCGTCTATGGGAAAATCGGGCACTAAGGCGTGGCAGCAATGATTCCGTATTCTACCGCACTCTCCGCATCCTATAGGTTTTTACCGCGCGCATTGTGTAGAAACATCAACAAGGAGTTATTCTCTCAACAACACTGCTGGTGGAAAAAAGGTTAGCGAGCTTGTCTTTCTTGTTCTAAGAGGATAGTTAGTTAGTATCTTGCTATGCTGAAGACTGGGTGGTGATTTTTTAGCTAGCTAGTTTCCTATTCTCGTTGTAGTTGTAGGTAGTCCTTATAATACTTGTTCTTTTTTTTTTTTTTTCCTCTCTTTCTTTTTAGCTTTGAAGATGCTAGTGCTGCAATATGCTATGACAACTGGGGATCTGGTGTTCCTGAAATGTGAAGAAAGGTAATTGTTAACTAGTTAGATTGTCTACTTTTTGTTGCTGTAGTTGCTAGTAACCTTTTTTTTTTTTTCCATTTCCTAGATTTCATGGTGCTTGGGCTGCTGCTATCTGTACTGAGGTTCTGGTGTTCTTGATTGAAGAAGAGAATAATGATAAGTCTCTAGGCATGCACTACTGTTATCATTGTACATACACGTACTAATACTAACACTGCATTCACGAAGTAGTACTACACAAGAAGTGCTAACACTGTGCACACACACATAGTGCTAGCACTGTGTATGCACGTAGTACTATTACTGTGCACGCACATAGTGCTAGCACTGTGCACACACATAGTACTAACACTGTGCACTCACATAGTGCTAGCACTGTGCATGCATGTAGTACTATTACTGTGCACGCACATAGTGCTAGCACTGTGCACACACATAGTACTAACACTGTGCACGCACATAGTACTAACACTGTGCACGCACATAGTACTAACACTGTGCACGCACATAGTGCTAGCACTGTGCACACACATAGTACTAACACTGTGCATGCACATAGTGCTAACACTGTGCATGCACATAGTGCTAACACTGTGCACACACATAGTACTAACACTGTGCACACACATAGTACTAACACTGTGCACGCACATAGTGCTAACACTACACGCATATAGTACTAACACTGTGCACACACATAGTACTAACACTGTGCACGCACATAGTACTAACACTGTGCACGCACATAGTGCTAGCACTGTGCACACACATAGTGCTAGCACTGTGCACACACATAGTACTAACACTGTGCATGCACGTAGTACTAGCACTGTGCATGCACGTAGTAATATTACTGTGCACGCACATAGTACTAACACTGTGCATGCACGTAGTACTAGCACTGTGCACACACATAGTACTAGCACTGTGCACGCACATAGTACTCAAACTGTGCATGCACGTAGTACTAACACTGTGCACGCACATAGTGCTAACACTGTACACACATGTAGTGCTAACACTGTGCATGCACATAGTACTAACACTGTGCATGCACGTAGTACTAGCACTGTGCACACACATAGTGCTAGCACTGTGCACACACATAGTACTAACACTGTGCATGCACGTAGTACTATTTCTGTGCACGCACATAGTGCTAGCACTGTGCATGCACGTAGTACTATTACTGTGCACGCACGTAGTACTAACACTGTGCACGCACATAGTACTAACACTGTGCACACACATAGTGCTAACACTGTGCACGCACATAGTACTAACACTGTGCATGCACGTAGTACTAACACTGTGCACACACATAGTGCTAGCACTGTGCACACACATAGTACTAGCATTGTGCTAACACCAAACACTGTGCACGCACATAGTGCTAACACCATGCATGCACATAGTGATTAAACCGTACTAGAGTCATTCTTATTAGTGTTATCAAGTACTAGAGTCATCCTTATTAGTGTTATCACGTACTAGATTTATTCGTATTAGTGTCAGCACATACTAGTGTCTGTCAGTTGTAGTATGTTCGATTAAGTTAGTTTTTGCTAGTTTGATTGTAGTAGCTGTTGTTGTAAGGAAATTACGATACCTGATGAAATAATTTACTAATCAGGTGATCTTTGGAGGTACGGGCGAAGTCCTTGAGGCCAAATTATTTCTTCACTGGTGGGCGTGTCACATGATGTCACTTCCAGTTTCACTTCCTGTCGTTAAATTTTGTCCTTCAAGGCTATCTGAGTGGTTCTGAGGTGGGCTTGTGGTTTTTCATTAGTATGTACACGTACTAGAGTCATTCTTTTTAGTGCCCACATGTACTAGAGTTATTCTTTTTAGTGCTCGCATGTACTAGAGTCATTCTTATTAGTGCCCACATGCACTAGAGTCATTTTTATTGGTGTTTGCACTAATATCTTGGTAACGTCTGTTTTTACTATTGTCCACTAGAGTATTTTTTTTTGTGGTTTTAGCTGAGTTGGAATAATTATATTGCGTATTCAATGTAAATAGATAGATTTTGATAACACTGGACATAAGAACAAAGTAAAGGTGTGTATTACTTGTATGGATGATACATAATTTAAAAGAGATGACTAAAAATAAAAAAATAATAATTAATAATTGATGTCTGTACTTCTAATTCTTTTAGAATGGCGTGACGAAACTGGTTGGTGATGGTGAAGGAGTTGGTGACTGTGAAGGAGTTGGTGACTGTGACGGGCTAAAAACTGGTCTAACTGCTCAGTTGAGGTAAGTCGTTTCGTCCTTGCTGGTGATGGCTTTCTTGACCTCTTCCTTTCCTTTACACAGATGATGCTGTTCCGTCGGCAGGCAACGGACACAGTATCGGAAGGGGAAAGAAAAGTGGGGTCGGAATGGGGTGGTGACAAGAAAACAGATGAGTACACAGGATGCAATGATGAAGGCTCGATGTCTGGTACAGAGCAGTCCAAAGAATCCAGAGGATCATAGAGGTCATCTTCGTCTTCAAACAGTGGAGTAGCAGAGCCTGACTCTGCTGATGAGACATCCCTAGAAGCTTTATAAGAAGTTGTTTTGTTTTGTTCTTTTATCAAAAAAATTATTTAAATTTAAATTTATTACCTTCATAATAGTTGGTAAAATGGCCATCAAGTTCTTCATCACCTAAAAAAAAAAAAGGAAAAAAAGATGATGAACTGATGAGGGTTATAGTTAACTGTAATAAGTGACTTACAGTCAGAAAGCGGGTCCTCACTTCCTGGAGCCATGGCTTCAGCGTCAGCTCCACCCATCATGTCCAGACCATCACGGTGGCTGAGGTTTAATGCTCTAGCAAGATTCTTGGCTTCACTCATGATAGCCACTGTACTTACTACTAAACTGAGAGCTGTATTTTGACGGCGGCATTTACAGCGGATTGGGCCACTTGCCGCGCTGTGCCCGATTTTCCCGTAGAGGGTCACATATTTTGGATACTATGTTTAGTTGCATTTATGAGCGTGTTTAGAATTGAGTGTTTAGCTGAGTCTGGGTGTGTGTTTAGAATATGTGTTTACTAGCATTTATGAATGTGTTTGTATATTGCTTATTGATTTATGTTATATTTTTATGTGTCAATGCAGGTACATTTTATCTTGAACATGATGGATCATAAATGGAGTGCATATCATGATATTTCATCTACTCATGTTGAAAGGACAGCTTTAAAACTGTTTAGCTACTTTATTCAATCTATTTTTATATATTCATTGTCAATCATTTATTTATCTAAAAATTTTGAGGTTATGTGAATGAGGTGTGGTCATTATTTATTAGCAGTGCCATTGAAACATGTTACTTAGTGTTGTAATAAGCTTGCAGAAGGTGTTAATACAACTCTGCTAAAGATGTTGTCCAAACGCCTCTCAGAGTGTTATATTATAACCCTCTGTGCAGTGTTCAGGAAACATGGGTGGGGCATAAATTCCTCCCTCTCCTGGGAACGCTCCTTGCAGTGTTACTGGAACACTTCATTTTTAACAGTGTGGGATACTGGGTTTACATCTTTCCTTATATCAATGGCCATTGCTTCTCCATTATACCTCCCAACTGTACCATCTAGCAGGTCACCATACTCACACAACACTTCGTCAATCTTGGCTTTCAACCCAATATCAGCCTCTCCACGCAGCTTAACCCTCGACTCATCTAGCCCAGCATCATCAGCAAGAACAGTTACCCCGTTAATGTGTAATGGCCTCTCAAAGTATTTCTTGGCAGAATTGATGTGGATCGTTCTGCACTTCCTAGACACAATGTCCTTCACACGATAATTCACACGGCTTACAGCCTTCTCCACCACATAAGGACCATCCCAAGCATCGCTAAACTTGCTAGACTTCCCAGGGATCCTGACCCAAATCTTATCACCAACATCCAAACTTCTCCCAACTTTACCCTCATCATACTGTTCCTTCCTCTTCTCACTCTCCCTAACACCATACTCCATAGCACTGTCCCTCATGATCTCCAATTTATCCACCAATTTCTCCGCCCATTCACTCACATTCATCCTCTTGTTCTCATTGTCAAACCATCCACTATACACAATGTCAAGGGGAGTTCTCATGTTTTTCCCCCAAACTAGCTCGTATGGACTGAAACCAGTAGACCTTGATGGCATTTGTCTCAGTGCAAACAATGCAAAGGGGAGCTGTTCCACCCAGTCTTTTCCCTGTGCATGAGCTTTCTTCAGCATGCCTTCTAAGGTACCGTGCATGCGCTCTATAGCGCCATTGCACTGGGGATGGTAGGGAGTGGTATGTTTCAACTCAATTCCCAACAGACTTGTCAGTTCCTTCATCAGCTTGCCACTGAATTGAGAACCGTTGTCAGCCAATATCTGTAATGGCAGACCAGTTCTGCCGAAAACACCTATAAGGGCATCTGCTACTGCCTTAGCAGTGATGCTTCTCAGGGGGACAATGTCTGGCCACCTGGTGGCTAGACACATGGTAGTGAGCAAATATTGGAACTTGTTCTTGGCCATGGGCAGAGGTCCAACTAAGTCAACTGCAATGACCTCGAATGGCTCAGTTAGTATGGGCCGCTCAACCATCGGCACCCGTGCTTGGCCTCGTCTGTTTGACCTCTGACACGTCTCACAGGACTTACAGTAACTCTCAATGTCTGCACAAATGTTGGGCCAAGTAAACCTTTTCTGGATTATCTGCTTCACCTTACGAAAGCCTAAGTGTCCAGATTTATCATGTGCAAGCTTGCATAACAGGGCTCTCCTTGACTTGGGTACCACAATTCTTTTCACTTCACCCATGAGGTTGTCCAACACACAATGTAACAATAGGCCATTCTCCCACCTGTATCCCCGTTCCTTTGTGCATGCAAGCCTCCTGCAACAAGTAAGAGAGCTGTCATTCTGAACTTCCACGGCAAACTTAGCTCTGTCATGCCCTTCCTTCACACAATCCAACTCAACAGGTGTCTCTCTCTCTTCCTCTTTCTCTTCACTTTCCACAACTTCAGATTCTTTTCCAGTCACCTCTTCCTTTTGTGTGACATCCTGTCCAGTGGGGCGGTGGCCAGCGGCTGTTGAGTCCACATCTACAGCTGCACCAACAGGAGCCACCTCTCTACAGTCACCTCCACTACTATCCTTCCCATTCATATCAAGTTCAATTAATACAGCATTCTCACTATCAACAATCACTTTCTCTACCTTACTCTCCTCATCCACTTGTTTCTTCATTGCCCTGGTTTGGACCATGCACACTTTATTCTCTTTGTGTTGTCTGTCGAACTCACTCAACAATGCAGACATCCTCTGCTTGTCAACTAGTGTAAGCTTTAGCAAACCCTTCTCCCCCAGATGATCGCTCACGGCTGCTCTCTCCAGGTATTTACTCCCACCAACATCAATGGGGACCATTGCCACTCTTCGTTTTCTGTCAACTAAACCCTCAAAATCCGTAAGTTCAACCACTTCTCCTGTATACCATGCCTCAGCTACCAACCTGGAAGGTATCACTGATATATCTGCCCCTGAGTCTAAAACTACAACCACACTACAGCCACTCACCAGAATATCCATTTCATTCTCCTTCTGTCCAATCTTCGTCACTGACACTACATTGTTCTTCTTCCAACCTTTGTCTCTTTCCTTCGTCTTGTCAGACTTCTCCTTCCCTGCTTGGGCGTTCTTGTTGGGGCACAAAGAACTGATGTGTCCCTGCTGCTGGCATATGTAACAGGTAGGTGTCGGTCTCTGGGGCTGTCTCCACGATCCTGACCAACAGTCTGCTGTCTTGTGGCCTACCTTGCCACATTTTTCACATGTGGGCTTCTCACTGGTATGCTTGTACCGGTTATACTGTGGGTATTGTGTCTTCTGCCTATCAGTGGACTGTGAACATCGGTAGGAATTCTTCTCTGTGTTTATCACTGAACCGTAGATCTCATAACACTTGTAGACTGTAGTTGAGAGATCATCAATGCTGTACCATTCACCATTCGCAATGGCTGTGATGAGTTGAGAGGTCCCAACATTGTGGAAAAAGGCAAGCATCCATGCACTCACCACCACCTCACTATAGTTCCCGTCGGCCATCACTCTCTCGACCAGGGACCTGACATGGTTCACTAACTCCACACCCGACATCTTAGCCAATGCACTCATGTCTGGTCTCATAAAATGTCTGGCTGCACTCGATGAGGTAAGCCCGGCTACTGCAAAAAGTTTCCTCCTTACATCTGCGAATGTCATATCTTCACTTATCTCAGTATTCTGAAGTGCTATCGCCATCTGACCTGACAACACCTCTGACAACCTTGCATTCTTTGTCTTATCATCCCCACCATATGTGTCCAGCATGCGTGAGTAATTCTGAAGTTGTGCTGGTAATAGTGCAGCAGTTGAGATTTTTGGGAAAGTACGAATAGCTTGGTTTAGCCTCTCCTTCATCTCTCTGTCCTTTTCTCTCTCTTTTTTCCAGTCCAACTCTGCTTCCATCTGTGCCCTCATTCTGGCTACGTCCTCTTCTCTCTCTTTCTTTTGTCTGGTAATGTCTTCTTTTCTTGCCTGCCTCCAGTCAGAGGCTTGCTGTGTTGCCTGTTCCTGCTGGCTCTTTAACAGTTGAACCATCGCACCTAAGAGTGCCTCCTGTCCGTTGTCTTTGTGGGTTCCGAGAAAGTCACCATTCGTCAGTGTGCCAGTCAAAACCGACTCTTCCACATCATCTCTGCCATCTCGGCTACTTCTATCCTCCGATTCCATACCCCATGCAAGTTCGCTACCATCCTTGTCCATCGCCTGCCGGTCCATTCTCGACGATGAATTCTGCCGCAGGTTGTACTTGCAAGTAGTTGGTCTTTTTCCTTGCTTATCACCCTCTAGACTCATGCTTCAGGCTCCCGGTTCCGTCAAGCTGACCCGGAGCTGGCTTCCACCTGTACAAAAATAAAACACACGCAATAAATACAGATATAACACACACAAAACAGATAAATGTTCCACTACTGTTCCAGATGAGCTCCACGGATCTCGTATCCTTCTACTCGGGGACTACGCGGATATTCCAATTGACGCCTCCCGTCTCGTCGGGCTGCTCGCTCTTGCTGAGGTAGTGCCGTCTTCTTGACGTGACCACTCGGTTGTAGAGCCAAGTGGATTTACTTTGTCCGCTTCTTCTTGTTCACGAATGGACTTCAGTAGGGTCCGTTACCACCGCTGGCACCAGGAATGTGGGGTCAGTCGGGGTATGGTAGCTGTTACCCGCTGCCACCAGAGAAGAGGCTTGCTCGCAGACAGTGCTCCGTTACCAAAGGCCAACTGCTCAACTTCCTACCTTCCTAGCTAAGAGGCTCAAGGCCCATCTTATAGGATTGTAAGGTATTGAAGGACAGAGGAGACTTCGACTTGTGCAAAATCAGACAAGCTCAACAACTGACAAGCACGAGTCAGGGCCGTAGTATATAAAACCCTTTCCCGCGCATATACACAAATCTAATTGGACACTAAATATAGAACACAACTAGATGACCATAAAAGGATGGTAAAACATGGTGAACTCTACACATAACATTATACACACAAACACATACTGTTATGAGTTCCCATTAGCAAGTCTATTGTTGTTCATAGTCTCCTGACTTCTTCACTCTTCTTCTCTTCTGGGTGGGCGTTCCCAATTAACACAAATATGTATTTGGAGTCATTCCACCGAGTTTTGAAACACTGTTATCAAAAATCAAAAGTGAACAAAAGAATGGACAAAACTATTGACCTACTTTTAAAATACGCTAAAGATAAATTTTTTGATAGAATTTTGAAATCTGAAAAAGGAAAAAACACCTCTCGAATTCAATCCATTTTCCAGCGGCACACAAAGAGTTTGACACTGTCAACTGATTTAGTGTCCTCAGATGAAAATGAGCTAAATATTTGGCATGTGAAATCAAAAAAAGGGGGAAATATTTATGAAATACAGCTTGAACAACAACATTGTCAACACAACTGCTCTATAAGATGCCGAACTTGCAACATTTGTATTCATCAATACTCATGTTCTTGTATGGACTCTCTTTTGCAGGCAACCATTTGTAAACACATTCATTTACTAGTTAGATTCCTAAATAAGCAAAATAATCATGAAAATACTGCACTACTTTTGCAAGCACCAAATATCTCAAGCCCACTTAAAATCCTATCATATAACAGTATAGATTCTATGGAAAATAATAAAAAGAAAATGCTTCACAAACTCTCAGAAATATCTCAATTTATACTTAATTCATTAGACAAGAATTGTTTGCAACTAATTGACAAAAATCTCACAACTTGTGTTTCACTAACTAAATTGTCAAACCACACAACAAATGAGCCATCAAATAAGAAGTTGGTACCACAGAGAAGGTTTTACTCAACTAAGAGAAAAAGACAGGGAAATAATATAAGATTATCAAAGCCTACTGAATGTGAACTCAATAATATAAAGCAATTATTGTTGGAAATGCCAAGTATTTCTCCAGAAGCTTTAGGTAAGTACCATATTATATGTTATGGCTAAGTTATATGTCAAATTGTTTTACAGAAATTTTACGCCTGGTGTGCACTGAAAATGGTATTACTGCAGTGAGAAGTAATAAATTAATAACAACCCAATGTTTAAAAAAGAACTGTGATATGAAAGATGAGGTCATAGATTTTACAACATCTCAAGTGGAGAATACTGCCAAGTATTTCACAACAGAAGCTTATAGACAGATGTTGTGTGAAGGTCTGTGACTGATTGTTGGACTTATTCATTGATATAATTATACGTTATGCTTATATTATTTTTTTTGCAGTTCATATTAAAGCAACAGAATGGCAGTGTCAAGCATGTAAGCGTGCTACAACTAAATTCAGCATGATAGAATGTGAAGGCTGTACATTATGGTTTCATTGGTAAGCAATAAAATGAAAGATTGTTCATTTGCATATCAGTAATTTGTATCAATAGGGACTGTGTTCAAGTTACAGAACCAACAGATGATGTGTGGTACTGCACCAGCTGTTTCAAAAACAAGAAATCTCAGTGTCATTTATAATTATACATTGATGATGTACACTCTTAAAGCTATTATTTGAAAACTGTTACATGTTTTTAATAAAAATATTAAGTAAAAAACAATTAAAAGAAATAAGAATAGTGTATATTAATTCAGCCATTCTTAGCTGAAATAATAATGTTCAAGTAGAAACATAAACATTCTGGTCCCAATATACCCTTGGACAAGTACTCCACCATCAAACAAGGAATAATAAGTTGCATGCAAGATTCGATGTCGTGAGAGCTGTCAGCTCTTATCTCACAAGGAGGATTTAATGTAGACTTTTAGGGTAGATGCTACCACCAGAGGCAGTTTCAAAGGTCCAGGCAATAGGGAGAGATTATGGAGTTAGGGTTGGCACTTATTTCTCACAAGCTAGACCTAAGGTTCTAAGTACTGGCTGGCTAACAATTGACTTTATTAAAATTAAGTAACAAAACCTGGGTTAAGTTCAAGAACTAAAAGACTGGCTGTTGGGTGTATGCGAGCTGGACAGTTTATTTTCATTATGTTATTATGCATAGCTAGACAGTTAAAAATGTACTTTTATCATAGTTCAATTCTATCCTCCTGTACTTTTAAATACTTACTTCTTTAAAGTTACTCCTTTACGCATAGCTTATGCGTTAACAAATAAAAATAAAAATAAAGAAGTTCCATTTCTAATAAAATTTTGTTTTATCAATCATTAAATGTTAGCTGAAGGTTTATACCAGTGGCGTAGGAAGGGAGGGGGGGCTCAGGGGGCTGGAGCCCCCCCCCCCATAATTTGGGGCACAATCTAAATTTTGATTGATACTAGTAGCTAATATTGCATCATAATCTGATGCAAGTTACACATTCATACATTCATGAAAATAGATAATTTGTTTAGTTCAATAAGATGAATAGATAGTTTAGTTCAATAAGATGAATAGATAGTTTAGTTCAATAAGATGAATAGATAGTTTAGTTCAATAAGATGAATAGATAGTTTAGTTCAATAAGATGAATAGATAGTTTAGTTCAATAAAAGTGTAGATTGCTGTCATCAATACAGTGCAAATAATGTGAATATTAAGTCTGTAAATGCCACAAGCGCAGTTGGTAGTAAGCTTTCTGAAACGTGTAGCTATCATTATGGCTCAGAGTAAGCTAATAACATTCTTTAAAAGTGCTGCAAGTAATGTTAAGTGTTTCATTCATAGTTATGAGACTAGGTATGTGTGAAGTGTCTTTCTTTTATCATGAGTGGTCCACCTTGCCAGCCCATTGATGTAAGCAAATCTAAGCATGTTTATTCGCATAAGAGCCAGCTTACTGTTAAGAAAAAGTTTTATAGTAGATCTATTCATCCAAGTTGGTATAAGAAACACCCTTAGATAACAGTATGTACCACCAAGTATAAAGTTTTCTGTCATTCCTGTTGCTATTCAAGGAAAAAAGGTCTCCTCACTTTTTCTAAACGTCAATTAAATTGTTTTGTAGAGGATGGATTTTGTAATTGGAAAAAAGCTTTGGAGAAATTCCTGGAACATGAAAGAAGTGATATACATAAGGAAGCTGTATTAAAGCGAGTTGCGCATAATAGTAGCACTAATGTTAGTGCACAGCATAGTACACAGTGCAAGGAGGCTCAGAATTTACATCAATGCATGCTGTTGAAACTAATTTCTAGCATTCGATTTTTGGCTTCTCAGAGCATGCCATTGCGTGGACGTCATGAAGATCTTACTTCTTTAGATAGTAATTTATATAAGCTTCTTTTACTTCGAGCTGAAGACTGCCCAGAGATGAAAACTTGGATTTATCGCAAGGAGTACACCTCATGAAATTGTTAATGAAATATTAGCTCTGATGGGTAATACTGTGCTTAGAAGTATAGTGTCAGATATTCAGAGTAGTTCCTGGTTTTCTATTATTGCTGATGAAGCAACTGACATTTCTAGAAATGAACAAAATGTCATTGTCTATCAGATGGACCAACGCATACGTCTATCTATAGTGTATTAATGAATTATAAATCACTTCTTAAGACTCTAGATGAAGTGAGCAAAGGAAATGATGAGTATGCTGCAAAGGTTAAAGGTTTAATGATGAAAATGGAATGTTTTGATATTTTCTTTGGGCTGAAATTGTCATATTTCATTTTCAGTGCATCAGAAAGATTTTCTAGTAATCTTCAAGCCAAAGATACCACAATTGTCAAAGCGAGTTCTGAACTAGATTATTCAGAAACAGCTCCAAACTAAGAGAGGGGAATTGTAGAACCCACACAAAATCCCTACAGTGCTCCGTTACTATAAGGCAGGATTGGGTCCCCTGAATCTCACAATCAAGTTAATATCTCAATTGTTTTATGAGACTTTACAGATTTCGATATATGGAAAAGACTGAGAAATAAGAGAAAGTGATATAGTTATATAGGAAAGAGAGGAGGTAGGTGACTAAGCATCAAGGTGATAAGTGTTAGTTGTATGAGGGTGAGAGGAGCTGATAATTATGTTTGTATAGATGAGAAAGGGTGTCAGTTAAGTGAATAGAAGTGATGTAGACATTAGAAAACACACACACAAATCTATGTTCAGTAATTTAGGGCAGGCGTGTCCAACAATCCAGGAAGCCACTCGAGGAGCAAACCTTTTAGTCTCTCATTATAAGTCAGTGCATGCAGAGTCCAAATTTGATGCATTTTATGCTGATGTTCTTGAACAGTGTGCTGGATTGACTGAAGAACCTTGTCTTCCAAGGTATCGTAGAAGACCTAGAAGATTAGATGAATTAGAGTACTTTCAATTTCTCCATATACTAACTCTAGCACCTCAAAATAAATGTGCCTATATATATCTATCTTTAGGTACTTGATAGTTATGTGGATGCTCTCCGTCATCTAATCTTCTAGGTCTTCTACGATACCTTGGAAGACAAATTTTTTTTTTTGCACGATCAAAGTGACTTATTCTCCTTTTGTGACTGCTTAGATGAAGGTTAAAGAGCCACATGGTCAACTATACTTTGATCTGAAATTCATTCTTAGTTGCTGTCTAAAAAAGTGCCTGATAATTGGTAATATACTTAATATCAGTAGCTTATAGCTAGTAAGGTTGAGTGCCCCCCCCCCCCCCTACCCCCTCCACAATGCTAAAACATCATTCTACACCGCTGTAAAGCCACAATGAAAATGACAACTTCCTTGACAGACAAGAAAGACAACCTTGACTTTTCACATAGCTGTAGTATAGTTCACTACTTGTTAGTCCTAGCTAGAGCTTAGATCTGCTGTGTAGGTTGAACTGCCATGATCATAACTAGTGCGCACGGAGCCTGTGAAAAGGTTAGTTTCGCGGCATAGCTAGAGTTTGTTCGGTGAAGGGCGGCTCGCGAGACTATGAAAGGGTTAAAGGTTTAAGGTCAAAGGTCATGGCAATATTCCTCTGGCTAGACGCATGTGAATCCTCTGGTTTATCGATCAGTACCCGTATCACCCTAGAAATTGAATTGTTTACCTTTTTGAATTCTTTTGCCGGTACAGTTAAAACTTGACAACTTAAGGGACTTCCATTTCTATTCGAGTTAGTGGCGGTGGTAAGTCAATGCGCTCTTTGTCATGGTTATAAGCCGTGCGCACAGTATTTACCTGAAAATACATTGTCCACTAGACTACTGCGAAGGTAAGTCTGTGTAGGTGCATGTCCAGCTGTGTCAAAGCATTGTGTGTTACAACCACTACTTAGCTAAAGAATATCACAAAGAAAACTTTTAAATAACGTGTATTGTTTTGTTGTTGTTGTTTTTTCCTTCAATTCAAGCAGTTGCAGAGAGTTGTTACTATGGCACTGAAATCCCTTTACCCTGTATGCTAAATTTAAAAACTTGACCTTATTTTCAGTAGCTTCAGTGTTAGAAGTCAATAAAAATAGTATAGTCTTTAGGCTCGCTCGCCATTTGTGCTCAAGCACACCACTAGTATAGTAGCAGAGACTCAGTTGAAGGTAGTCCGGTACAAGAATGTACATAGTTGATCAGTAGTCTGGATCATGTATGTACATACTTTGTCAAGAACACTTCTAAGTAGTGTTGTTTTAGTTAACTAAAACTAAAACCAAAACCCCTTAGTATTGGGGTCTTTTACTTTTGGTAAGAATAACTAAAACTAAGCTGTAGAAAGCATGAAAAAACTAAAACTAATTATTTTAGAAGACAGTAAATTTGATAATAACTAAAACTACCGGTAGAGTAAATGATATAAACTAAAACTAAGCAATTTTTATTGTAAACAATTCACCTTGAATTATGTCATTGTTAGATGAAAATATGTTATTCTCTAAACTAGCTACATAACAAATATAATACTTTATTTAAAATACCCAAGGCTAGCTAGGGCTAGGTTTTCACAGAAATATGCCATGGTGTCCAGGCAGCGCCTCCTAGTGTAAACATCAAAGTAGGAAGTTTAAGTGACCTTGATGTCTCAAATGTAGCCAATAAAGTGTAGAAGTCACTAAATAACCAGTTAATGCAAGCAAGGACTCTACTGTAACAGACAAGAATCAGGGCACCCAAGGGACACTAGAAATTGATGTGAAGAATTACTGTACAAATTCCTTTATAACTCAATCTCATCAATTCACAGATGGAATTAATGAATCACTACTCAGGTCTGTAGCCCGGATTTTGAAACAGGTTTCCTTTAACTAATTTATACATAACCACACCATCTAATTAATAGTCACATCAATATAATTAAAATGAAATTGAACAGTTAAAAATGTTATCATGCTGATGTGGTCATGCATATTGAGTGACACATACGGTGAGCATTAGCTGAAGTGCCTCCATCAAGTTGAATTGAACCAGAAGGTCCAAATAGAGCTGTGGAGGATGAGAGCCATGTCACCCACCCACCCATCTACCACTAGGGCCCACACTTTGGCTCATATTACATGAGGACTTCACACATTGTGGCTCCATTTCTGATTGGTTCTCTCTCAAGATTAGTTGCAGTGAGGGTATTATGACATATTTACAGCACAACAGAGACTTAAACATTTGCCTACTACAACACTTTCATAAACAAGCAGTCAATGTGTTTCTCTTTGTTCTCTTTCATCTCTCTCTTGCTATTTCCCTTTCTCTGCTGTAGAAAAGTCACACAAAGCCATGGTTGTTGTGACGCTTAATTAACCCAACTCAGGCTAATGAACTATTCATGACACATAGAAGATTCTAGTACAACACATTAGGACAATCTAAATGGAAGTTTCTAGCTGTTTGTCTTTATAATCTACATGGAAATGTTCTTGATATCCACTGCTTTGTCGATGAATTCTTGAGATTTTATATTTTTCACATACATTGGATTTGATAGTACCAAAAAAACGAGCAAGTATGAGTGAATTATTGGACAAATATGCTGAGGAGGACATTCTAACCTCATGATTTTTTGCTCTAATATTTTGCCACTTGGATGCAGTCCATGTGCTAACTTCATCACGTACTGGTTTTGTGAAGACCACTAGAACTAAGAAAATGAAGAAACCTTGGAATGCCAACATTATTGTGTAGATGTAGGCCAAAGGCAACAGTTCCTCTCTTTCTACTACTAAAACTCCAATAATCCAAGTCAGTCCCATTACTACTGTTAGAGATATCACAGCCTTCAGCCATTTTAAAACCTTGTTAGATTCTGTCTTGATGTCTCGCTTTCTTTGTTGTTTCCACATTATAATAGCAGCCATTACCAATAAGACAATATTGCAAACAAAAATAATAATCACTGGAGCTATGAAAGCCAATATGAAGTGATTATCCGTTTTTAAGAAGCACCTGTATTCACAAAATGTGAATATTATGTTAAAATGGAATTTGTTTTAATAACTTACGCTGCGTGGTAGCCATAAAATTTTTTGGAGTATCCAAAACCAAGGGGCAACGTGAGAAATCCCATATAGATTAGTGGTAATCCATAGCTTATAACAGTAAAGGAAATCAAATATTTCTTTGTATTTGTCATAAAAACTTTGACAAGAGCAAGGTAAAGAAAAACACCCTCCATTAACATCCACATGAAGGAGACCAGGAAGAAGTAGTGGAGGAGAACTGCTACGACCTGACAGTGTATGGGGACAGTGTCACTTCCAGTCTTGTCTATGCCAGCCACAAAAATAATTTGTGCAATAGACAAACTTAAGCAGAGATTGATATGAATGTATCCTCTGAGGCTTCGAAGAGATCTAATGTTTATATTTTAACATTAACAATTCCATTTTGATTATAAATTCTATATTAAATATTTCTAAGATTGTAGTCATAACCTGTTCTATTTAATTCAGTATTATTCCGTTTAACTTACTTGTAAATGATAAATATTGTAATTGTTGCAATATTTGAGACTATAGAAATAGACACTCCAATATTTCCTATGAGTTGTAGAGATATTGTGATTTTTGTAGATGTGACTACAGGCTTCACACTGAGAAGAATTGCAAAATGAGTCAAGTGGTTACATTCACAAGTGGTAGTTGTTAATGATGAATATGTTTTATTACATCCTCTGGTAGACCATTCTCCAAGTTGAAGTATAGCTGACCTACAGAGACAATAGTAATTACTTTCATACTTGACAGTCCGCTATTGTTATGTTAGTAGTATATATTGAATCAGAGCAAAGTTTAGAGGACAACTCAATATGTTAAAATTTTATTGAGAATTAATTAAAAATTTGATGACAATTGGGAGCACAGTTAAATATAACTTAAATTAGAGTAGGAAAATAATACTGAGTGTGCGTACTGTAATACACATTAAACAGTCCAGTATAAATAATTTACTCTAAAAACGAAGTTAGTGAGCAAGAGAATCGAGTGAGATACTATTAATGGTAACATAATAGAAAATCTGGGATATTATCTTATGTTTGGATGCTCATATGTCATTTTCAAGCATTGACCCTTGTTCGCTTCTTTGTTAACCCCATCCCATATTCCATTATTGCAGAATCCTTTGGTTTATGAATCGCTCAGTGTCTTTGGAAATTCAATTGCTTACCCCTTTGAATTAGGTCGTATCTGGTATGATCTGAATGTTACAGGACGCATTTAAATCTTACAAGCTTACTTGACTTTATTTCTATAAGGATTAAGAATAATGGTACATTATCTCGGTTAATATGCTATTTGTCATAGCTATATGTTAAATGCAATGGTATTGTACTTAGTAAACGATGCAATTGAATAGTCAATCAAAAAATAACAAAATGTAAGCTCTGTATTGGTACATTCATTGCACTAATGAGTGTGTGTGAAAATTACTGCTGTTTAACTAAAGAATAGCACTTCAATCAATTAGGTGCCTTTTTAACAGCACCTCCCTTTTCTTATAGTAAGTAAAGTGGCTCAAAACTGGTGTATATTATATTATCTTTAAAAAAAATTATTTTTCATGTCACAAAAATTTGCAGCAACTGGTTACTATGGCATTAAAAACTCTATACCTTACCTAATAAAAAAAATTGATGGTTTTAATAACCGGGTGCATTTTATCAGTAGCTATGTCTTTTAGTTAGTTGGAGCAGTTTATTTTAAGAAAATGTTACTCAAAAAATTGAAGCAGAAAATCAGTTCCATATTTTGGTAGCTAAAATTAATGGTCAACAGTTACATACTTGTAGCTACTTGTAGAAATGAAATGGCTGAATGCTTCCTTGATGAATAAGGGCTACTTGGTTTTACTTACAATTCCATTGTTCAATTGTCTAACCACAAAAGTAGGTATTGTGTTGGTATGTCCAGTGAACAATGTGTGTGTGGGTGTGGGTGTGGGTGTTGAAAGTGTTGTGCATTACAGCTATTGCTTTGCTAAAGAATAGCACAAAGTAAAGCTTTTTTACTTAAAATTAAGAAATAAGTTGCCTTTATACAGCTTTTTTTTTGGCTACTACAGAGGTAAGCAAGTTTTAGTATAGGGATATGTTCACATCTGTGCTGTAATTTCTTTAGTGCCTTATGTTTTTAAAAGTTGTGATGAGTGGTTACTATGGCATTGAAACCACTCTACTATTTATAAGTAATTTAAAAACTTTAACAATTTTTAAGTTGCTGGAGTGTTAGAAGTTAAAATTAATCATTTAACAGAGCCATAGGTGCTTGTAACATAACTCGGGCGGCTCACTGGCCATTTGTGCTCAAGCACACCACCAGTTAATTTATTTATTTTGTGCTTATTAGTATGGTAATTGTTAACACTTTTTCGCTTTTGCAACTAATTACCTAAGATGATAAAGCGTCTTGTTAAAATAACAGAGTTACGAACCTGTCGACCATTCATGAATTGCGTGCCTTGAAAATCATGCTAGTCTTGGAGCAAAGGCCTGAACTTTTGTTTACTTACAAAAGCAGCAGATGCAACACCACTATTTCTCTTCATCATCATCGAATAGGTAGGTCAAGTTAGAACATACAATTATAACAACTGTATAATGTCAAGGGTTGTACTTCTTTGCTATCTGTCACTTTAAAAGCTCGGCTAACTCGTTCGCCATTTGTGCTGAAGCACATTACTAGTACAATAAAAAATTACGATTGTATTGATTTAGTTAGTTTATAAAGGTATTATTATGTTTAGCTGGTTATTTTCTTAAAATATACAATTTTATTGAACATTAATTTCTGATCGTAAGTGTTAACTTGGGTTCACTATGTATGTCACTTTACAAGTCTCCAATTGATTTTTGTTTCAATGCATTTTGTGGCCAGATAGCTTACTTGATTGTTTTAAAGTGATCTTAGCATAATGAATATTTTTATTAATGTATGTAGAATTAAGAAGACAAGCAGTTTCTGTCACTTACTTGTACAGAATGTCCAAGAATACACATTGAGTAAAACGTGAAGCATCTGCTGACAATTTATTCTTTATAGACACACCAAGTTATATCAAATAATAATAAAACAGATAAGAACCTGCCAGCTTACTGTCAAAGAGGTTGTATGGTTGAATGTGATAGTAATTTTACTTCTTAAATTATTTGTAGAGGGATCCTCCTGGTCCTCATACTTTAAAAGAATTCCAATAACATCTGATGCAAGTTGGGAATTCCTTTAATGAATAAAATGACAACAATTATGATAGTAATATGATTATAGTAACAACAACAACAACAACTACTACACTAACAACAAAAATAACACTAACATACTGGATATTTGCTGGAAGAATGTCAGACACATTTCCGTAGACAGATACAATAACTCTGAAAGTGTCATTATGAGATACCGGCATGTTGTCCATTTGAAGATGAGCAGATATTAATGGAGGAGTCCAGTCATCAATCTCAGATGTGTCAATATTAGTTAATAATGTGCTGGTCAAACTTCGTGTAGCTATGTTTATGCCTAAATAAATTTGATGATTAATTACATTGCATAAAAGTGTCTCCTACCACTTGCCTATAAATTGTTGTTAGAATATGATACTTCTTCTGCACATGCCACAAGACTGTCCAGTGATGGCAACAGAGTACTGCCTATTACTGAATTTCTCAATGATTCATTCTATTAACATAATGTATGTATGTAAAGCAATATCATATCAATCTGTTCTGCTAATTAACTTAATATTCTGGGAGATAGTTCATTATACTCAGTCGAATAAGGAAAGCATGTTCCTTAGATATAATGGAACAACAATGGTTGGAATCTCAGGAAGTAACCTCAGGACAAATAGTGTACTGCTGCCTAATATCCAAGGCACCATCTTTCATTATTATACCCTCAGAACAATTTTTTCTCAGCCTTCTTTAACCCATTAACTGCACATCCTCTCTCTTTCACAGGAAAGTGAAGTTTTTAGTGATGAATTAGCAGAGAAAAAAATTCCACCGATGAAAAGAGTTTTTGAAATAAGAAAATTTCTATTGGTTATTTCAAAACAGAGTTCTTGGTTGTTGGCTGGTTGTCTAGCTAAGTGGCAGAGTGCTCGCGGTTAAGAAAGTGGTCCTGGGTTCAGATTCCAGGTGCCTACCAATTTTTTTTTTTAATTCTGAATTTTTTTAAAAGTAGTCAGTGAAAGAGAAAATATATCTAATAAGTTTATCACCAAACTAAGTTTAATCAGCATTAGTGGAGAAATAGTTATCTAGGAATGTGTGAGTTTACTAGCTTTTGAATGGAGTTATAGGTGACCTCTATTCAGTTCATGGCAGATAGATATCATGCATTAAACCTGAGGTAGTCTCTCTCTATGAGAGGAAATAGCTAATTAAAATGGCAGGAAATATAGACATTCTATTATTAATAACTATAATAAAGTGTTATAATTAAGAATATTACTGTAAACATTATAAACCCTCTGTTTACAAAATATAATGAACTTGAAAAGTATGATGACAAACAATAATCACAATACTTAAAAAAGCTGAATCAGCTCCTGTTGAATTAAGTAAAGAAGTAGAAATTATGATTTATAATATTCCTGCAAACATATTCTAGGGCAACAGAGACAGTAAATTATAACTCATTATGTCCTGCTTCCAAATGGGGCAAAAAATAATTCAATAAAAAGAAAAAATCTTCAGTTAATTTCAGCATAATTCTGTGGTTGACATTTGAAGTTACGTTATAACCGTAGTAGCTATATAACTTACTGTATTTATTGATTGATATGAAATTGCATCATTTCCAATATCTACTGCAGTCTAATTCACAACAATAATACAAACATTGTACAAATATGTCTTAAATATGTGTACTTAAATTATCTATGGAATGATAATACAATGCCAGGTTTAGTATAGCCAGTTTTGCTACAACTTTCACTGATACACTAAAAAAATAAACTTAAGATTATATTTATAAGCAAAATTTATATCCATATAAGGTTATTAGATGTGTAGAAATAGAATAATATTTCAGGATTAATCGGCGAGCGAGCGTAGCGAGCGAGACACTTACAGGGGTAACACAATTGAAAATCGGGGATGTTTGTTTGTATATATGTTTGGACGTACGTATGTCATTTTATACTTTGACCCTCGCGTTTTTGTGTTAGTTATGTGGTCGACCCCGTCCCAAATTGCACTAAACAGAATCCTCTGGTTTATCGATGAGTACCCGTATCACCCTAGAGATTGAATTGTTTACCGTTTTGAATTCTTTTGCGGGTGCAGTTACAACTTGAAAACTTAAGGGACTTCCATTTCTATTCGAGTTAGTGGTGGTGGTAAGTCAATGCACTCTTTGTCATGGTTATAAGCCGTGCGCAACAGTATTTACTTTAAAATACATTGTCCACTAGACTACTGCGAAGGTAAGTCTGTGTAGGTGCATGTCCAGTTGTGTCAAAGCATTGTGTGTTACAACCACTACTTAGCTAAAGAATATCACAAAGAAAACTTTTAAATAACGTGTATTGTTTTGTTGTTGTTTTTTCTTCATTCAAGCAGTTGCAGAGAGTTGTTACTATGGCACTGAAATCCCTTTACCCTGTATGCTAAATGTAAAAACTGGACCTTATTTTCAGTAGCTTTCAGTGATAGAAGTCAAAATCATTCATATAAAAATAATATTGTATTTAGGCTCGCTCGCCATTTGTGCTCAAGCACATCACTAGTAGTGTTTACATGAAGTAAGCTAAAAATAGTAACATTTTATTGACGAGCGAGCGTAGCGAGCGAGACACTCACAGGGGTAACACAATTGAAAACTGGGGATGTTTGTTTATTGGCGAGCGAGCGGAGCGAGCGAGACAGTATTAGGGGTGGATAAAGCAAAATCGGGTATATGTTATATGTATATTTATTGCAGCTTTGATATTTTTACGTGAATATTTCCGCATCACGCGAGCGTTCTGTATTCTCCCATATTGTACGGTTTATATGTACGGTACACTACGCATGCGCGTAGCGAGTAAAATCAATGAAAATTGAATTGTAACCGGTTGAGAAAAAATATCAAGGCAGCAATAAATCACTTATCACACTCGTCGTACAATATGGGAATGATATTTTACTCTCACGCCACATTTTCACTTTAAACGCGCGCGCGGGGAACTTTTTTCTTAAAAAAAAACAACACGGCTTTTTAGGCTTGACCCCAGTTTATTCTGAAACTACAGCATTAAGCAAGCCTTACTTTATACTTAAGCTCCAAAGTGTGAGAAAATTACTGCGAAAATGCGTGCTTTTCAAGAAACAAAAAGTTGATTCGACCGGTTACTATGGCATTAAAGACCCTTTACCAGATTTAAATTCAAAACTTCGCCTTTTTTCCGGCTAAGTGCGGCTTGTTAGTTGTCAAGAGCCACCTGTAGTCAGTACTAAGAGAGCTATCACACTACTTCTGAAAAGCGCATGTAAGCACATAAAGTATTAATGCTAAGGAAGCTACTACTACTCCAGGGATGCTGAGGTAAGTACTAATTCCATATTATTGTTAGCTAAATATGCAAAAATAACTCTGGCCTTTCTTTTATAGCTAAGAGCTTGTTGTCAACAGTGATTGGTAAATTCAAATAGTCAGAATGACTCAAATTTGGTACTACAAAAGTTACCACTGCTCAAGAAAATGAGGTAAAAAAGTAATTTTGTATTTGTGTGCTAAAATTGATTGTCTTTTGTTTTTTTTGTTTGTGGAGTGAGACTTTGTTTGTCACGAATTCAGTTAATTCAGCATGGTCCAAGTAACTTCATTTGATACTACGAGTTCTCAATACTCAATAATGAGGTGAGTATTAAATTCCATATTTGTGGCTAATTACAAATAATAAACTGGTTTATTTTTTATCGTAGCTGAGAGCTTGTTCAAGAGTTACTGGTGATTGAGATTATCAGAATGGTTGATGTTTGATACTACAAAAGTTACCATTAATCAGGTAAGAGAGTGATTTTGTATTTGTTTGCTGAAATCAAATGTCATAACTGCTATTATAGTGTTTGCATGAAGAAGCTAAAAATAGTAACATTTTTATGTTACCTAACTATCAGGCTCGCTCGCCATTTGTGCTCAAGCACACCACTAGT
>WLWD01001447.1_pt1 | contig 45880 bp, 36 predicted proteins | sample 6712731 | NCBI WGS metagenome assembly WLWD01 (sample SAMN12718690, study PRJNA576275) | sponge metagenome | isolation source: marine sponge | host: Mycale hentscheli | place: New Zealand: South Island, Marlborough, Capsize Point | collected 2014-11-01 | reverse complement strand
ATTTCAACGTCCTTCCCCGTCACTTGGAGGTGTTCTTGGTAAAGGTAACCAACGAGCGGTGGAAGACTCTGTCTCCTCTCCTCAGCCCCAGCAAGAGGAACGCCATGAAGGAATTGAACAAGGAAGAGAAGGAGAAGATCAACCGAGAACTTCTGGATTCCATCTCCAACGACAGAATGCTCAACCCGCCCCTTACCCAATCACCCAAGCCAACCACCATCACCAACAACACCCTCAGGGAGAGTCTGTCGTCAGGCAACATGGTTACCGCCGATGACAGAAGACACCAAATGTCTTCCTTGTCCTCCAGAGATGCATCTCCGACAACCTCGGCCGGTTGCAGCTCTCATAGTGTCACGCCCACCCCAGAGGTTTCTTCTCCGGCCACCGGGACAACAGGCATTCATCGTCCTAGTGATTCTCCCGTGATGGCCTCTGGTGCTGATTCCTCCGATACATACACTCCTCGAGACAACGGCAGGAGTGTGCCCACACAGCCGCCGACGCCCCAATCTTCTGACGCCAGCTCATCTAAATCCCCGGTGAGTTTGGTTGGCCTAATGAATATCGGCAACTCCTGCTTCATGAACAGCACCATCCAGTGCCTCAGCAATACACGCATCCTCAGAGCCTTCTTCCTATCAGACAAATACCGGTCGGACATCAACAAGAAAAATCCGCTGGGTTTCAAAGGTGACCTTGCCCAGAGCTTCGCCACCATCGTGCGTCGCCTGTGGAAGGCGGAGCCACGGTCGTATTTCTCCCCGAGGCAACTGAAGAATGTGATAGCCGCTAGAAGCAAGAATTTTGGCGGGTACCAGCAGCAGGATTCCCACGAATTCATGTCGTACCTTCTAGACGGACTCCATGAGGATTTGAACCGCGTGCTAGAGAAGCCGACGACCGCCCCCGTGGAGTCTGATGGAGATAACGAACTCGGGGATGCTTGTCTGGCGGAGAAATCTTGGGAAGTTTACCAGCAGAGAAATGACTCTTACTTTGTGGATCATCTTCAGGGACAGTTCAAGTCCACTCTCTATTGTCCACGCTGTCAGAAGGTGTGTGTGTATGCGTGAGTGTGTGTGTGTGTGAGTGGGAAGACATCTTTTATTGGAATTGTTAAGAATACATTTTTAGTTTTAGTTTTTAGCTTCAACCAAAAAAGCAATCTCAGTGTTCTCCTTTTTCCTTAAGGTCTTGAGAAAATACAAGACAAAATCTTGAGCTTGTTTTATTCCTAAATAGATTGCAGTAGGGCTGGCTTGATTATTAATGTTACTATAATAACTGTATTAATTTTAAAGTTCAATAAAAGAGCGTATACTGAGTGCCACGCCCCTTTCTGTGATAGATATCTATAGATATAGACTGATGCAAAACAGCAAACATTGTAAAATGTCTTTTAAAATATAAGTGCAAAGTCTTTTTTTGTTTTTGTTTTGTTTTTTGTTGTTGTTTTTCCTTACTAACATTTTCAGTGAAAGACGTTGTTAAAAACTAATATTGTTACGAAAAAGTTTTAAAAACAATGTATTGTTATGTTGAATGACGTATTAATGTCTATGATTGTAACACAAGTTGTGTTTCACGATATGTTCTTCTGTTGCACTCCAGATATCTGTGACCTTTGAACCCTTCATGTCTCTCTCCGTTCCCATCCCACGTGACATGCGTCGCTTGTCTGTCTACTTCGTGCCGTGCAACCCTGACCACACCCCCTGCAAGTACGTGCTGGAGCTCCACCCAGACTCCAACCTAGAACTCTTGAAGGCGTCGGTGGCCAGAAAGACTGGTATTCCCATGCCCCAGGTTTGTATGGGTACTAAGTAATAGTTAGGCGCTGCCTCAGAGGAAACTACTGTTTTGAGGGGTCCCGAAGGCCCTAGGCTGTAGTATCCACAGTGCAGCGAGGGCGCTACTTAGGGCCTGAGGGACCCTAAAAATGGTAGTTCACAATGGCTACACAGCACCTAACTAATTTAGAGCATAGCGGCTGCTCCTAACAACGCAAATTGAAGGGACACTAAGTGTCCCTGCCCTCAAGGTGGGGGTACTAAGTTAGTAGTGTCCCTCTCTGAAGGACCTAAGCTGTACAAAGTCCAAAAACTACACCAGCTATGTTCTAAACTAACACATGCACACACTCACACAATCCTTGGCCGATTTTATAATTATTGACACAATTTTCTTCCGACAATGCCTTGGCATGCTTCAACCCTTCATACTGATTGGGATGTGTTTTTATTACTGTAGAGATAAATAGTAGCTATTGAAGAACAGAACCTAGGAGCTGTGACGTTTAATCATTTGATCATATGTGACAGGATCTGAGAAAACAGCCCACTTTGCGCAAAACATGAAATTGAGAAACAGTCAAAAACATCGAGTGCGGCATTGAAATTGGAATTTTTTTTGTTCATACCAATAAAACTCTTTGCCTACCTTCTGACAAAATTTGAAGTGTCAACGACAAGTATTTCATGGCGAGCGTGTCGTTAGAAATGCCGCACTCCTTTCTCTTGCGGTCTTTCTAACGCATTTTTCTCAATTTTTCCGAAATAGCGTGGTAGAAGCGGAGAATCTTTAACGGCTCATAACTTGAAAACTACTGATAGCCTGCTAATTATTTATGGCTCATTTTGAAGGAAATTTTAAGGAGTACATAGCAAATACAAAAATATAATTTTGATTGAGTGCTCCAAGTGGGCTGTTTTCCCAGATCCTGTCACATATAATAAGTATTTTGCATTATTAATTTAGAGGTACTTTACCCATTGTTACCCATTATTTTTGTTTGTTTGGTGGTGGTGGGTGTGATTGTATATATTGTAGTTGCGAGTGTTTGAGGCATACAAAGGTAAATTCCAGCTGCTTCTCCATGACAACAAACATTCCATCAGAGATATCAAGGACAGTGATGTCATCATAGTGTGAGTTTACTAGCACGTGCTATTCACATGGTTTTAAAAAAATCCATTGAAGAGTTCGTATGATGTACAGTACTATGTAGTTTGTATGTGGAGGTAGATACGGTATTGTATTATACTCTAGTAGTCCTGGGAGTTGTACAATGAACTATGAGTTACTTAAAGTATGGGAGAATAAGGCAAATAGAAACTATATGTATGTTTAATGCTATAGATGATACAGTAGAAAGACAATAGTAAAGCTCGTAACTTTATATACATTTAATATTGTTTCAGTCATTTGGCTGAAATATTTGCAATAATGACAGTTTTTTCTCTGTTTTAACAGCTGACCGATGTAATATTAAATTAAGACTTAACTCGACATTTCAACTTCTTGTGAGCTGAGAGATGATTATAACGTCGTTGCTGGTCACAATGAGGTCATTGTTGTGTTTTGTTTTTTTGTTGTTTTTTTTTGTTTTGTTTTTTTGTTTATCAGTGCGGAAGTCCTTCCTCGTCCCAGTCAGGCCAGACATAAGGTGGTGGAGATCAACGTCATCCAGAAGGTGACCTTCCCTCCCCTCCTCACGTGTGCCAACTGCAAGACTACCGGGAAAATGCTGAGATGTGGCAAGTGCAAGGTCGTGGGCTACTGTACCAGGTGAGGAGGAGGTGGGTGTGGCTGAGAATGATCCCTCTGGGTAGTTGAACTGTACATCACTTATAGCAACTAATAATACTAGTGATGTGCTTGAGCACAAATGGCGAGCGAGCCAGTGCACAAATGAATCACTTCAAAAGAATCTATCATTCCATTTCTAAAAGTTATAGCTAAGAATGTAGCCGTTGTGACTATTATATACTTTAGCTAACAAATACAGAACCACTTTCTTACCTCAATGTCCAGAGTACCAGTATTTTCTGTAGTCTCTAATGTCATTCTGACTATCTGAATTACCAGTACCTATTGACAACAAACACTCACAGCTACTAAAAGGGCCGAGTTTGTTTTTTTTATTACATCTGGTAAATGGTTTCAATACCGTAGTAACAGTTTGCCGTGACATTTTTTGCGACTTGAAAAAACCAGAAGTTCTAAAGAATAACTGCACAGCGTTGAGTCTAACAGTAAGTTTGTTAGACCTAAGTGTGTCTTGTGGCATTCAGAAACAATCTAATTGCGAAGAGGTAAATAATTAAATTCCTTGAATGATACGGGATCGCTAAACGAAAAGATTCAGTTTAGTGGAGGTATGGGAAGGGGTAGACCACGAAGCAAACACAAAAACGCAAGGATCAAAGTACAAAATGACATATGTACGTCCACACATATATATATAAACAAAAATATATACCCGATTTCCAACTGTGTTACCCCTGAGAGTGTCTCACTCGCCAATAATTGATGCTGTGCGATACAATATTTTTCTTTAAAATTAGCTTTTCCCCTGGAGACAAGAAATGAGGTGTGGAGTACCAATAGTGTCACAGTTTATTACGATTACACTCGTTGTTGTTGTTTTGTGTTGTTGTTTTTTACGACATTAAAATAGAGTGTTGTTTTGTACTGCATTATCAGTGACTCAAGCTTCATCTTTTGATATAATACAGAATTTCTCTTTCCTATTCGTGCAGCCATACACACTGTTCTCAATGGCTGTGAGATATTACGAGGTACTTATGTACGTTTAGAATGTAACTAGTCACATGGAAGCAATCTGATTGGTCTGTTACGTGAATCTGTTCCAGTAGATTCATGCTCTGTGGCGTTTAGAATTGAGTTAATCAGATGCTAGTTGCTAGTTGCTAGTTCTAGGCTTTACTGTCACAATTTTTTTTTTCTTTTTTTTTTCTTTTTTTTTTTTTTGGCACTGCTATATATGCTCTAAAACAGTATCGTAAATTAGTATCACTTAGGGAATCCTTGGCTTAGGCCTCAGATTCCTAATCACAACAAGTTCACGATATCCAAGTCCATCTGCTGTATAGTTTTATTCAGTCAATCAAGAATGATAAGATGTGTAAATACAAAGTCGACATAACAGAGGTTGAGATGTGTTTATTTGCTTGCAGAGAGTGTCAGAGTAAAGACTGGGTCGCTCACAAGAACAAATGCCGGGGACTTCGCCCCGTACCCATCGGAGTGCCTTTTGTCATCAGCATGCCATATTCTAAGTTCACCTACAGGAGTCTGGCAGAGAGGGCCGAGAAATTTGCCAGGTCAGCAATTGTTTCTGATAGGCGTTTAATATGAATTTTGAGAATTTTCATTAAATAATATGAATATTGGGGAGATTCGAAAAAGACGTCAAACTCACTAAATGAGAGGTGGGGCACCATCTTTTACGCGTATATACAGAGTTCGGCTTGTTTATTGTTGTTGTGTTGTTGTTTTTGCATGAGGACCTAAATAAATAACTTCAAGTACATAATTAGCCCCCAGCATGCTTTTCTACTGCAGGAGGTCACTGAAAATAGAGGTCGTTGCTAGTGGTGACACAAGTAGTGAAGTGGGTGTGGCATCTTTATCAAGGGCTCCATATTCTTTTGTTCCTGTCGATCGCTATGGAGACAACAGAACGGACATGAAACCACTGGAAGACAAAGGTTAGCAGAAGTGTAGCCTTCACAACAAAGTGGGTCTGGTTTTAAGTTTGCTGACTCAGCATTTTGTTAAGTACATTTGTACATATGTCACATAAGTACTATTTGTATGTCAAGTATAATTATGCCGTGATGTGTTTGTGTGTGTGTGTGTGTGTTTGTGTGTAGGAGATGAATTGTTAGAAGCTCCAGGTGAATTTCTGGCAATGGTATGGCAGAACGATCCTAAAGTAGAGCATCACGTGAATGTCACATCCAAGGAGGTTTTGGTGAGTGTGAAGTGTGCGTTGGGTAAAGGGTCACTTACAATCTAGTGTTTATTGGCACTAGAAATAAGTGTCATTAACTAGTTTATCTTATCTCTCACTCTAAGGCCATAACTTGCCTCGTTCCTTTAACTATACCTTACCCACTTCTTCCTTGCTGTGCCAACCAGCACAGCATCAATCCTTGTAGAATCCCAATAGTGTTTATGTGGGTACAATATTTCTTGTGAATGCGCACAAGACCTTATGCTGTAACTGATTTGTTGACTGCCATCTTTAAACCTATTTATTGATTTAGCAATTTTTTTCTCTTTCTAACAGCAAATATTGTTAATTAAAACTTAACCCGACATTTCGACTTGCCGAAGTCGTCTTTGCTAAATCAATAGCTTTAAAGATGGCAGTCAACAAATCAGAAAAGTTTGCTTTTATTATAATTATTTCAGCCGAGAATGACTGAGGTATTGATTTATACCGTCAAACCAATGTGTGGGGACATTTTTTATTGGCGAGCGAGCGTAGCGAGCGAGACACTTACAGGGGTAACACAATTGAAAATCGGGGATGTTTGTTTGTTTATATATATGTTTGGACGTACGTAAGGCATTTTTGTACTTTGACCCTCGCGTTTTTGTGTTAGTTCGCTGGTCGACCCCGTCCCATACGTCACTAAACAGAATCCTCTGTTTATCGATCAGTACCCGTATCATCCTAGAAATTGAATTGTTTACCGTTTTGAATTCTTTTACGGGTGAAGTTAAAACGTGAAAACTTACAGGACTTCCATTTTTATTCGAGTTAGTGGCGGTGGCAAGTCAATGCGCTCTTTGGCATTGTTATAAGCCATACGCAACAGTATTTACTTTAAAATGCATTGTCCACTAGACTAACCGCGAAGGTAAGTCTTGTGTAGGTGTATGTTCAGTTGTGTCAAAGCATTGTGCTTTACAGCCACTATTTAGCTAAAGATTATCACAAAGCAAACATTTAAAGAGTGTATTGTTTTGTTGTTGTTATAGTTGCAGCGAGTTGTTACTATGGTACTGAAATCCCTTTACAGTGTATGCGTAATTTAAAAACTCGACCTTATTTTCAGTAGCTTCAGTGTTAAAAGTCAAAATCATTCATATAAAAATAGTATAGTCTTTAGGCTCGCTCGCCATTTGTGCTCAAGCACATCACTAGTTAACCACATATGGATTAATGCTGGGATAGCGTAATATATTTGTGTGTTTGTGTGTACTCTTTCAACACCTAGGACCACGAGGTCACACAGTCTACGCATACCCTTTACCAGATTTCATCGTCTGACAACGTCACTCTGAGTCAGTGCATCAAACTACTCACGGAGCCAGAGACGCTGTCCAAGGAAGAGGCGTGGTGAGTGCTTAACTATGGCGGAGAAATTCCAGAGTTATACGAAGACATAGCCCAGCCTTGCATACACACACACACACACGCATACACTTGAACTTGAGGTAGAAAGAAAGCCACCCAGTAAGGTGATTCTCCTCAGGCATGCAGATTTGACAGAAATGGTCTCTTTATATTGACTCTTAGAGGCCTAGTCATCATTAGTTGTTTTTTTAGGTGTGTGCATGCAGTAATACATCTGTGCTTGGTTAATTAATACCCTTCCGAACACGAGCACACGTATGAATACACAGACGAACGTTCATTCTTTTTTGTAGGTATTGCTCCAAATGTAAGGAGCACAGAGAAGCCACGAAGCAGATCTCCATCTGGAGACTCCCGAGGATTCTCATCATCCATCTCAAGAGGTTCTCTTACACTGGCCAGTACAACAGAGATAAGATCTCCATAAAGGTCGACTTCCCTCTGGAGTGAGTGATTATCTGTCTATACACTGCCTAATGATGCACTTTGAATGAATCTATTCATAGATTCACTCGGGTGAATCTATTTATAGACTGTCCAATGACACACTTTGGTGAATCTATTTTTTGACTGTCACACTTTGGTGAAATTATAGGATTGGTTGGAGTGTAAGGTATTCAGTGTCACGTTGGTGTACCTTCCTTGTTGTGGTGTATACATTACTTCAGATCATGGTGCATCCAGATCCACCATGAATGAGTGAACTTTGTGAATTTTTAATTAGCTTTTCTAATTATTCTGCTCTCAGTACACTATGTACAGTAGGCAATCATTTTATAGTGTATTTAATCAGGCCCTATATTTCCAACTTAGGTAGTGTTCGGAGAATAATTAATTTTGGCCCTGTGTTTTTGTTGTTGTTATTGTTTTCTGTTTGTTTGTTTTTTGTAGTTGTTGTTTTTGTTTGTTGTTTTTGTTTTTTTTGTTTTAGGGAAACATTCTACCCTTTGTTTTACAGAAGTTTATAATCTCCTTCATAACCTAATGCTGTAATATGGTTCTATGTTATGCAGAGGTTTAGACATGAGCTCATTCATGCCTGAGGGGGCAATGTCACAACACTCCGGTGGGGGGCGGCCCATCTACGACCTGTACGCCACTGTGAACCATTACGGAGCTGTCTACATGGGGCACTACATGGCACAAGTCAGGGGTGCCAACGATAACAGAAGAGGTAAAGGGTGAAACCGTGTGTGGGTGAAAGAAGAGGGTTGAAAATGCAGAAATTCTAATCAGCTAATAGATTGAATTGACAATGTTTTGTGTGTAGAATGGATCTTGTATGATGATGAAAGGGTGTCCCCGTTGTCGGAGAAAGTTGTGGTGGACAAGAATGCATACATTTTGTTCTATGAGCTCCGAGAGAAAGAACTGACCAATAATAGCAGTACTAATTCATGACATCATCTCTTTCATTGGACTCCATTTCTACTGTATGATATTCAATTCATTCAAATGTTTCAGCTGCTGGCACTGGATTACTTTTGTATTGATATAGGATGAAGATTAAATATGAACATGGAAATAATGCACTTTTAAACACTGAATTTTGTTGTTGTTGTTGTTTTGTTGTTTTTGTTTTGTTGTTATTTTGGTTTGACTTTTTATTTATTTTTATTGGTTTTGTTTTGGGTTTTTTTTGTTGTTGTTGTTTTTGTTATTATTATTTGTTGTTTTGGAGGTTTGGTCTGTTGTTGTTTTGTTTTTGTAAGTTTGTTTTTGGTCTTTTCAGAGTATGTATAGGGGATTCGAAACAGTCGTCTGCTTACTGACTCCATTCTCTTCTCTTCATTGTTGCTTTATGTCATTGCTGGGCATTACCAGTGTCATGCTGTGAGGTCTGCATTGAATACACTTGCATAGCTAGTTCATTTCACATAAAGTCCTGTGAGACTAGGTATTGACATACTTATAGATACAATTATATAGTATTTTCACTAGTCCATGTTAAGTTTTAATTCAGCAAATGTTTCAGTCACTCTTCAGTGACCATCATCAGTGCTATTATGATAGTACTTGCCTAGAGGTCATTTTTAGTACTATCATAATAGCACTGATGATGGTCACTGAAGAGTGACTGAAACATTTGCTGAATTAAACTTAACATGGATTATAGTGAAAATACTATATAATTGTATCTATATAATTGTATCTATATAGTTCATTTCACATGCTGATAAAACTCTTCACAGGGTAATTAAATTATAGCATGTGTGAATATTATCACCATATAAGGAATATTGTCACCATTTAAGCGTTCTAATGGAGAAATTGGAGTAAACATCTCGTGATGATGCTGGTATTTGTTCACTTATACAGCTTCATGGTGTAGAAGCCACACCTACTGTGTCTGTAGTGAGTTGGCTCGGTCACTGGAGGACTTTACTTTCTGGAGTTAATGGTAATTAGTGACTATTAATTGAGCAATGAGGGTAGCTAATTATTTAACACATACATGTGCTAAAAACTTTAATTATACCAGGGAAAGAGCGGAATGAGGCTAAATGACTTAACAATAATAATAATTTGTTTTTGATACACTAGTTATAAATTATATGAAGGCACGAGTTTACTTTCTGCAACTTTTGCCATTCCTTCACTTTCCTGTCAAAGTGATCTCCCAAGCCTTCTACAAGTTGATTGATGAGACAAACAAATACCTACTTATTAGTCAAGTCAGATTGCCGTATACTGCAAATGATAATAATAATTCAGCTTTCCCATTTCACACACTCACACACTCACACACACAAAATGCAAATTCTCTTGCTACCGCTAGGCGGTCACGTGCACCTGGCAGAGCCAGGATGCCTATGCACTAAGCAGGCACTGTGAGCCGTGCAAGCAAAGCTCCTGGAACCGGGCTAGGAACTCGCAGGAGAGCAAGTGGTGTGGGCACCCAAAGTCCCACCTGGGACCATTGTTGTTCATGAGAAAAGGCCTTGAATTTGCACCCCAGCAAATGCCAGGTACCCAATCACAGCTGGGTGGACTGGTGGGGCTGGTAGGAGGCAGATGGAAAATCAGATGGAAAAAATGCCAGAGTTGGGACCTGAGGCCCTGAGCCCAGGACACAACCACTACACCACACAGCCACACACACACACACACACACACACACACACACACACACACACACACACACACACACACACACACACACACACTAGTAAGTGTGATATAAACCATCACTATAACAATGATGTGAAGGTAGAAATAGTCTCTTCCCTTATTTATATTGCATATTCTGAATGTATTGTGTGTCATTAGCTGCAGTACAATTGATCACCACATTGTTTTCTATATATGTTTAAATGGTTGAATGAGAAAATTCTAAATGATAGCCAGTGGGAGATTGCTCCCAAAAAGAGAATGTAGAGTCAAAGGATGTCCCTAAATGTCAAAGACATGGAGGCTGCATTGTGGCATATAAGGAAGAATATTTTACCCATTCAGGACAATATGGAGTAAAGGTCACAATGACTTGTGCAAACTCATTTGAAAGCAGTCGTATGAGGTCAGTTAGGTAAGGATCATCAGATAATAAGACATAGCTGATATCATTCATTTTCTCAAATATATAAAGAGCAGGTTTTGGGGCAATCGTTAACTATCACATTTTTTTAAAAGTGTAGTCTATACTTCTACTACTAGTATGAAGATGATAATATTGGCCAAGTTATCTCTCATTCTGTTCCTGTCAAACATTCTTACAATAAATGGTACATTATATGTATCATAACAGCCATTTTTTTAATAGCTTATAATGTTTATGGATTATTGTGATGATGATGATAATCTCTGTTTTCAGGTTTTCATGAAGGCGACGTTGTCTTGACATCAGAGCAACAAGCTAGCATAGAGATGACCTCTAACCCCGCGGATCCTTATGCTCCACAAAATGCTGTGGCTCGCTGGCTGTTTAGGAGGACGTGGAGAAATGGCGTCATTCCATATGTCTTGGATCGCAGTCTAAACAGTAAGTGTTCTATAGATATCCTTCAACAAAACAAAACGTCTATAATGCACAGAATTACAACTAAGTATAGCTTTTTGTCAGGGTTATGCTGAAGCTATAAATACAGCATTTTAGCTCATACAACATCCATTAATGTTGATATATTGGCTTAAATTTCCCTATCTCTTGTAACTTTGGTATATATTTATGAAGTGAAGGCAATGAACTTGATTGAAACTTTCTCACTTAAAGGGGTCCAGAGAGAAGCAAAAGGAGAATGTGATGAAGGGCCAGAACTTGATAATTCCGGCAATGACCTTGCCTAAGCCCCCCCCCCCCCCCCCCCTCTCCAGAACCCTGCTATTAAAACAATTGGATCATTGGGAATCATGCTTTGTATTTTGTCCACAGGTCTTGCTATCGGAGCCATAAACGCTGCTATAGCTGATTATGCTCGTCAAACTTGTATCCGTTTAGTTCCGCGTACCAATCAACGAGACTATGTGAGGTTCTATCCTGGTAATGGGTAAGTATCAACAAAATTGAATGATGACAGTAGTATGGATTATGACCGTATTATTACTACAGGTGCTTCTCAAATATCGGGCGCACTGGAGGACGTCAAGATATCTCAATAGGGCGTGGTTGTGAACACAAGGGTGTGGTCATACACGAAATTTTTCACGCTCTTGGTCGATGGCACGAGCAAAGCAGACCCGATCGAGACTCGTTTGTGAGGATTTTGTGGAACAATGTTATATCCAGTAAGATTTGTAATTCTCAACAATAATGATTTAATATATGCACGCTGAATATTTTTTCAACATTTTTTTAGGTTCAAGTTACAACTTCAACAAGCAGAGTTGGTTCTTCGTCACCACACAGGGCGTACCGTATGATTATGACTCTATCATGCACTATCGCTCGAATGCCTTCAGCCGCAATGGGAACCCAACTATCTTACCAACAGATACCAGAGTATCAGCTTCACGCCTGGGTCAGACAAGTGGCTTGTCTTTCAGAGACCTCCAGCACATTGCCAGTCTCTACTGCCCTCCACGTGAGTTTCATACTGCAAAACTTCATATTATTTTTATTGTGTAGCTGAAGTGAGTCCAATAGCTATCTGTTGCACTCATGTAATTGTTATATAAGCCAACAAACTCGTAGCTAATATCTTCCTGTATCAATATAATATATATATATATATATATATATATAATATATATGTCTCAGAAGTGCTTATTAATATATGTATGGTCAATCACTCCATACAGTACATACTTTAGGCATTTGGATAAAATGATATATTCATCTTATATATATGTATATTTAGTCACTAGCTCCAAAAATTTTCAATTACGTGGTAGGTTCTTGATTTTTCACAGACGCTTAAACTCGCCGAAATCATTGGCGGGGTCCTTCCTGTTGGCATTTATTATCCTCCCCTGTGGCATTTAGAACCCTAGCTTGTGACATTTAATACCCTAGCTCACTCCACCTTCTTTATTGTTTGGAATAGCTACTTGACATTTTCTGACACATTTGTATAATATTCAAAATTTTAGGGATATAACAAAGAAATATTTTTATTTTTTTATACTGATATTAAAATAAAGTGATGAGTAGCTAAAACTGATTAAATAAGTTACAACAGCTAATGATGATATTCCTATTTATTTGAGATAATATTCATGGTAACTGAGCATGATTGGAAGTTAAAAGTAAAAGGAGAAGTGAAAGTTGTGCTGGAAGATTGCAAAGTGTTCATGCTATTAGCACCACACGAGTAACCAGAAGTTGCTGCAGTAACTCTCCGTTTTGTTTTCTTACTTCGAAGACGAAAAGGCACAATTTGGTGGACAATTCTTGGGTAAATATTTCTTTCAGGGGTGTAACTTCTCATCCGTACTCCGTAGAAATGTGTGCACACCATTGTTGCCATACATTGACACAGTATTTTGTGTCTGCCATGGTCTTAGAAGGTATAGCACTAAGCTTGGCCTTCATAACCTCATCCTCGTTTTTCCTGGGAGCAGCTCCAAGTTATAGTCGTGAACAGAATGTTCCGCTGAATAGCTGGTTGACCAGTAACTAAGGTTTGTTCGCTATCAGACGTTTCCCCGTTTAAAAGGTCCATAATTTCTGGTGATAAAAAGTCCAGTAATGACTCCATAAGTTAGCCTGAGAAGTGGTGGAACAGGCTGTATCACCTAGCTAGCTTTTATTTTTATTTTTAGTGACTAAATCAGTTAGACAGAGGCACCAAGGAAACTACCGGATTTAGGAAACCCTCAGGCCCCTAGTAGCACCCTCGCTTCGCTCGGGATGCTACAGCTCAGGGCCTTCAGGATTTCTAAATCCGGTAGTTTCCTCGGTGCCTCTGTCTATATATATAATTTGATGTATATTTAATGTTCTTTAGCACAGTATTTCAGTTGTTTTAATTCTAGAGCTCCAACTTATCAGTTTGTTGACCCTTTACCCTGTACATCTTCCTTTGTTCAGGTGATGAAGGCTTGGTGAGCTGGTCTGAATGGTCTGAATGGTCCAAGTGTACCAGAACCTGCAATGGAGGCTCTAGAACTAGGACCAGGACCTGTGTGGGCGGCTTCACATGTGATGGCAGTAACATCCTTACACAGAAGTGCAACACTAATAACTGTGCAGGTACTAACAAGATCATAAAACAGCGTAGTAGCTACTTCAACTCATGACCGAGCTTAATTTGTTTGGACTTAGAGTTTAATTATTTTCAATGTGTTATGTATCTTTTTTAATAAATAAGTAGTGAATTAATGAACATTGGGAGTTCATCAACTACTTCTCAGTAGCCTTCACAAAGCATTAAATAGTTATTTCCCTAAGCAGTATATATTTTTCTCTTATTCTTTGTCGGGTTAAGTTTTAGCTAATTAACATAATATTGACTGTTAGAACAAGAAAATTTTCTATTATTATTTTATTTTATTTTAATGATTTCTTCCATTCTTTTTAGTTCCTCCTTCTTGGAGTGAATGGGGTGTGTGGCAGTCGTGCTCAGCATCGTGTGGTGGAGGGAGACAGAGAAGGACTAGATCTTGTGAAGGGGGAAACACTTGCCAAGGCATAATGAATCAGTTCAGAGACTGCAACACTCTCAGCTGCCCTCAGCGTAAGCTAAGAAATACAAGCTACTTAGTAATATGTTCCACTAGCACCAATAGACAAATGGGCTGTATTTTGTAATTTACGTAAATATTGCGTACAGAGAATAATGTGAAGGCATTTAGTTAAGGGCTACTACTTCATCCAGTTTGAATAACCAGCTAATTGAGCAATTTGTAGATGATAAATTGTTGTTCTATCAAATGTACCACTAAAAATATGTGATTAAAAAGTGGTATACCCTTCTATGTTAAAAATAATAATAGCTAATGACGACAACAACAATAATAATGGTAATAATGTTGATATAATAATGATGATGAGGGTTGTAATGAATAATAATAATAGTAATAACTAGTGATGTGCTTGAGCACAAATGGCGAGCGAGCCTAAAGACTATACTATTTTTATATGAATGATTCTGACTTCTAACACTGAAGCTACTGAAAATAAGGTCCAGTTTTTAAATTTCGCATACACGGTAAAGGGGATTTCAGTGCCATGGTAACAACTCTCTGCAACTGCTTGAATTGAAGGATAAAACAATACACGTTATTTAAAAGTTTTCTTTGTGATATTCTTTAGCTAAGTAGTGGTTGTAACACACAATGCTTTGACACAACTGGACATGCACCTACACAGACTTACCTTCGCGGTAGTCTGGTGGACAATGTATTTCAAGTAAATACTGTTGCGCACGGCTTATAACCACGACAAAGAGCGCATTGACTTACCACCGCCACTAACTCGAATAGAAATGGAAGTCCCTTAAGTTTTCAAGTTTTAACTGCACCCGCAAAAGTATTCAAAACGGTAAACAATTCAATTTCTAGGGGTACTGATCGATAAACCAGAGGATTCTGTTTAGTGCAATTTGGGACGTGGTCGACCACATAACTAACACAAAAACGCGAGGGTCAAAGTACAAAATGACATACGTACGTCCAAACATATATACAAACAAACATCCCCGATTTTTTCATTTTTACCCCTGTAAGTGTCTCGCTCGCTACGCTCGCTCGCCAATAATAACAATAACTATAATTCATTATAATAATAATTATTATTATTACTATTATTATTGTTATCGTTATTATTGTTATTTTATTTTTTATTTTTTTATTGTTGTTATTATTATTGTTGTTATTATTGTTGTTATTATTATTATTATTAATAACCATACTGATATTTTAGCTGCCACTTGGAGTTCTTGGCTGACTTGGTCATCCTGCAGTAGGACTTGTCAGGGAGGATTCAGACAGAGAAGTCGATTGTGTGAGAATGGAAATACTTGTCCTGGAGCTTCTGTAGTTAGTGAACCTTGTAACTCACATATCACGTGCGCCTCAACACGTAAGTCACATGTGTGTGGTTATTACATCCTATTCTATGTCATTGATATTCTAGTACATAGTTGATTAGTTGATTCAGCCTTTGTTGGCTAAAATTATAAGAGCAAGTTGTTCCATTTTAATGCCCAATAATAATATAATATATAATGTTAAATTTATATATAAATTACACTTAACCCAATGTTTTGACTTTGTGGTGAAGTCCTCCTCAGCAACTTGAGATGTTGACTCTTTGTGATGATTTTATAAACAAGATGTAAACAGCAAGATGATCAGAGAAATGTTTATTATCATGCTTGGCAACTTGCACACAACATAAGCAGCCAGAAGTCTCTCTTGAAATTATTTTCTAGTGTCATCTTTATGTGCAGAGCTTCCTTGATCTATAAGTTTTATTATATTATATTTATATTATTATTGGCTATTAATGCAGGTCTATTTGTTTTTGTTGTTGTTGTTGTTATCGTGGCTTTTGTTTTCATTCTCAGGTGTTCCCAATCAGTGGTCGGTATGGAGCGACTGCAATTCAGATTGTGGCGGTGGGATGAGATACAGAACAATGAATTGTGACTCCAATAATTGCACAACAGAGAAAGAGGAGTGTAATTCACACGATTGCCAGCCAGAACCCGAACTTAAAGGTGAACTAGTTAAGCTTTGTTACTTTTATTAAGTATTTTCTTCATAGTCACAGCATGCTATTCTGCATGGATGGATGCAATTCAAAAGTTGTTGTTCCACTCTTCTAGTAGCTAGCTATATGTCTTATAGCTAAAGTATGCTTGCCCCCAATTTACTTCGACCTTAAAGTATTACTTTCCCCTGAGGATCACATGGCTATAAGAAGGCCATCAGTATCATGTTGACTGTTGCATGCTAATCTTGCATGGCTTGCATTCAGGCAGTCGTAATAAACCTTTGCATGTGTATTATTGTGTTCTTGTAGGATTGGCATATCGAGGTTGTTGGTACTTAAACGGTAAAGATCACCGCATAGGTTCTTTTGAAAACTCCTCGCCACAACTCAATGGCGAACCTACAGAGAGAGAAAGACCACTGAGCATGTGCGGCTACACAGCTTTTTCGAATGGCTACAACATTTTTGGTTTATCATTTGGAGGGCACTGCATAACGGGATCAAGTCGTATCCATGACTACCAGTACCAGCCATCTGGTCTCTGTCGCCATGGCAAAGGTGGCTATTATGAGGGCTGGTACATCATGGATGTCTATGAAATTACTAATCAGAAATCTTTCAAAAATTCTTTTGCTCAAATTTCTGAAAGAGAAAGTACTCAGTTTATAAACACTGGGAAATCGTCGGTCATGAATTCTGGAGCATCACAACTCTTTGGCAGCAGTAAAACACACTACACAGTCACTGCTATACTGTTACTTCTGTGGGTGGGATTAAAACTGACCATGTAGCTGAACACTATTATATGTCTCATTTTATTTGCTTTAAATTTATAACCTATAGCTAAATATTGCTGGCAATGTTTATTGATTTATCACAACATTGATTTTATAAAATTAATTGTTTTGTAATAATATAGCAAATTATTAAAGATATAATTATTATATCAAGTTCATTTCTATGGAGTTTTAACTAGCCCTATATACTTATAGTATAATATATAATATATATATATATTATATATATATTATATATATTTATTTATTTATTCCAAGCTAGATAAGGTACGTCATTACCACATGGGTGTTATCTCACGCTGTATTGCACAAGTTCATTGGCACTGATATGCTAGTAGTTACAACAACCGGTCTAGCTCCAATGTTCTGTGTTTTTACAGCTTACCTTCCTCTAGTGAAGCCTCTCGAACAATTTTAGCGATAGTTAATACGATATCACAAAATTCTTGGAATATACTGGCAAATAATTGAAGGTTTTAAATGAATATTTAGAAGTCTGTGGAACTTTTTTATGTTAAAAAAATAGAAGAAGAATTTGGGGATTAGCCTTAAAGTAAAGGTTTTAATTAATCGACAACGTCCACATGAATTAGCCATGTAACGAATTCAATTACTGTTGTATTGGCTAATTTGTAAGCAGACTTAATTTTTAGTAGTTCATTTTAACTTCAGGAATAAGATTAATGAATGTGTTGCTGTGGGACACCGCCCACTGAATGAACTGACAATTTGTTATTGGTTCACTTGACACTCTAACGTGTTTCAGAACATTCTATTTATTGAGCGTGTTCTAGAACATTCTATAGTTCACACATGTATTTATTGAGCGTGTGCAGTGTAGCACACTTTATTTATGTTTCACCCGTGGGTGGACTGGCTATATATATTGCATGGCTTGGTCCACTCCCTTTTAGTCAGTCTCACCTCATGTTCACCTGCATCATTGTATAACTAAAATGTTGCATCTATAACTTCCTGGATGCCCCTGGGTGGTTAGGAGGAGCTATTAGTTAAATGATCAAGAGGCAGGAGATTAGTTATAGACCGACTCTGGTGGCAGTCGACCACGCTTAAAGTAAAGTCAGCTTAAACCCCCACAGTTGCTATGGCTACACAATGGTTGAAAATGAATGAATGAAAAGAATTTTATAATAAATTGCACTCAATTTAATATGATACATAATTTACCAATAATACTAAAAGTTGAGATCGGCTGATGTAACTGTGGTAGCTTGGGGCTTTGTCTGATGAAAATAAATTAAAACAATTGCCAAGTTAATAATTTAAACTGACCACGTTTATAATGGGGGAAATACTTTACGCATAAATTGCTATTAAATAATTGGGCATTGCATCCTATTTGAAGAGCAGATAAAATGAAGATACAGTAATCATTTAAAATCCTCCCTATCGAATTTTTGAGATGCATATCTATTATATATAATAGCAAAAAACTATACACAGCACTGACACCAATCTTTACAGAAATATTTTCATTACAGGATTCCACACCAAACCACATCCACATTAAAATAATCATTGCTTTAAAGCTACTCTAGTGTCTTGTTGTTGTAAGAATTATTATTCTAAACTAATCTAATTGTTGATTGTTAAGAGATTTAGGGTTTTATTATCTTGTATTAAAGCAACAATCATCACAATTGAACTTCAGGGTCATGATTATACTATATCCTGATAAGAGAGCCGATTCAATGTATTTCAAAGGTTAGACTATTAATTTGATCTATTTCCAAAACAAACACTCTATTCTTGCTGGACAATGACACAGATTATCAACTAACAATGGACATACCAAAAAACAATAGTATACAATATATTAGATACAATCACTACTACACTGAAACAATATAATCCAGTGGTTTTAAATTCTGATCATTTCTCACTACACTTGTCTCGTAGCTACTTACTTGGGGCACAGATTGGAGTCACACCTTCCCAATGCCCATTATTACATTCTATATACTTCCTTCCAACTAAATGATAGTTTAGAAAACATCCAAATATTTGTCTCTGCCAACTGACATCTACTTTTCCATCCTTTGGGGGCTTCACAGGAGGGCAACTTTTTAATTCTGGGTAAATATTATGATCTATTGGGTAAAAATTTTCAATTTAATTTAAACTACTGTGTAAAACCACCAAACTAACTACAATTTAGGACTAGGTTTGTCAGTTTTATAGTTAGAGATCGCTTGCTTTAAGAATGATAATCAATACATTTTCTATTGGAGGGGGCAAGCAAATAAGGTCACTAATTAGCTAGAGGTAATTTGAGAGAGTTCATTATCAGAAGTTCCACTCAATATAACACAATTATTTATGTTTATTTGCAATAATAGCTAGTAATCTTGCCAGGATAAGGAGTCATAGAAGTCACTACATACCTACTTTTGTTTAAAAAAAATAGGTTCAAGGTTTCACATAAGTTGAAATGTGCCGCATAAGATATAGCTAACTCTTTATAATATAGCTGATGTAGACTTTGTATTGTGACAGAGAGATTTCAAAATCCTCAAGGTCTTTCAGGGAGGGATTCTGTATGTAGTGCCCCCACCTTCAGGGCAGGGCTTCAATAAGTAGAATCCCTCCAATTGCATCGTTAGGAATGATCACTAAGTCCAAAATCGTTCAGGTGATGCTCTTCATCAATGGCGGCATTGCTAAGAATAATCGCATAAATAGGTAAGCGCTGTGAAGCGACCATGTACTATCGCAATCAGGATCCCTCAGGCCCTAAGTGTAGTGCCCTCACAGTACTCGGGACACTACAACCTAAGGCCTTCAGGATCCAAAAATCAGTATAGTTCTCTCTGAGGCAGTGCCAAACCACTATATAGGAAGAAAGAGCTCAATAATTTATTGTGTGGTGATTTTATCACTGAATATTGGAGTATTAGTAATCCAGATCCTAACCTTTCATTCTCCACACACATCTAGGAGGGAATCCATTCCAACTGCCATCATTGGAACACCACATAAACTCATTGCCCTTTATCTTGGTAGATTTACTACATTTATAATATGCAGCTGCTTCTGAGAGTATAATTAGTGCATTTTCAACTGGTTTCACTGCCGGACACAGTTTGGTGGCATTAGTAGCTATAAAAGAAAGAAAAAGTGTAATACCTGGTAAATTATTACTTCAATTGCATGCTTGTACAATAATATTCTTCTAAATTATAAAAATACCAGCTGGAGGAACTAGTAGGTAGGAAGTGGGTGGGTAGGGGAAACACTAGAGGAATGTGCTTCACCCCCTCCCCCCCAATATTTTTAAACTTCTTATGTGTTATAGACAAAATTACTTAGCAACAACAATTTGTGTTTGTGAACGATAGGAGTAGCTTATGGTGCATGCGACTCTTTTTTTTTTCGCCCACAACACTGATTACATAAGTTGGTAAAGTTAGAATCTTGATAAAATAAGAAAGTAATGAACTTGCCCACCATATGAGTTGCTGGCATTGAAAAACAAGCTACATGTAGTCTTGGAGCAGATATAAGTGCCTGAACTTTTGTAAAAGCATAGTGGACCCAACAGCAGTATTCTCACTCGATATTTATGCTGAAGCACACCACTAGTTTATATATATAATATACATATATGTATATATGTTTGGATGTACGTATGCCATTTTGTACTTTGACCCCCCTCACAATTTTTTGTTTCCTATGAGGCCAATATGTCCCAACTAAACATAATCCTTTAGTTTACCATTCTTTACCTGTGATAACCAAGGTTGTCTCTGACATGTCTGAATTTTTACTAACACAGTTAGGCCACACAAACTTACTGAGTCCATTTAGTGGCGGTGATAAGTTATCTTGGCTAATGTACTGTTTGTCATAATTATACACCTTACATAATAGTTTGTTCTTACTTATAATCCACTGTCCAATAGTCAAGTCGTGACGGTATGTCTTGTATTGTTATGTCCAGTGAAATGTGTGTGTGTCTGTGTGTGTGTGTGTGTGTGTGTGTGTGTGAAATTGTTGTACTGCTTAGCTGATGAAGAGCACAAAGTAAAATTTGGTTAACAAATATAACAGCCTTTACACAGCATTTGGGCTGTGCTGCAGCATTAAGGTAGGGTTATGCTGAAAGTTGTATGGTAATTCCTTAGAAATGCTCTTTTTTTGCTGTTTTTTGTTTTGTTTTTTTGTTTTTGTTTTGTTTTTGTTTTCAAGTCAAACAGTTGTGGTGAGTGGTTACTATAAATGACATTGACTATGCAATAAAAGAACTGTCGCTTTCAGTAGCTGGAGTTTTTTTGTCAGGAACTACTGGTCAGTTAAATAGTCAGAATGGATTATTTTTTACTACTATTCAGGAAAATTGAGGCAAGTAATTCCATATTTGCTAGCTAAAATATAACGTGGTGAACAGCTACATAGCTACTTGTTGCTTTTAGGAATGATGCTTTCCTAAACTACATGTAGTTAAATAGGAGCTAGAACATTAACTCGGGCAACTAAATACACTTGCATGCAGATCTTGTGAAGGCAAAAATCAACTGGCTACTTGTAGTTTGAATTACTGGTGCACAATGGCTTGCTCCGCATTTTGTGCTGAAGTACATCATTAGTTTTACATGAAGACTCATCCTCTAAAATATTAGGTGCTTGTCACATTGCCCCACCCCCCCCCCCCACCCCCCCCCTTCCCCTTCCCACCAAATAAGAAATTATTCCTACACTTATGGTAGCTACCAAATATATTCTCAATGAGTACAGGAATGACTACAAGTTAAGACTCCTGACTTTAAACATGTTACCACTTATGTTTAAGATCCACTTGATGCAATCAATATCCATCAGTATGTTAGTTTTGTTAATTCCAACACAAGAGCTGGTCATTGCAAATTATAACTGTCCCCACAAATAAATTGCAACTGAGAAAACATTTATGGGAACATTTTCAATGTTATATTGAGCCTGATAATGTATGTACTTATCACTACCTATGTCCATGTTCTAAATAGCTACATCAATTGCTGATTTTTTTTTCTTTTTTCATTTTCTTTAAAGACTGTTCCTTAATTGGTTTCAGATTCTCAGTAGCCTGATTTAGTCAGTATCGTTCACCATGTTCACCACCACCACCCCATTCTATCAAAGGTCACTGAAAAGCAAATTTAATAATAATAATAATAATAATAATAATTTTTTTACCTCTACAGGACGGTGGCCACCTATCCCATACAGATTGGAAGTTATCAAGAACACAATGCATCTCAGACCGCCCATATAGTTTGTAGCCTTTATCGCACCAGAATTTTGCTCTTAAATATGGAAAGTGATAACGGATGGATATAGTTCCGTGAGGGATGAACAGACGCCGATCGCAGAAGAAGGCTGGCAGGTCTGTCTTAATCGCATCTAAAAATTATCAGAATGATTTATAAACATTAACTGATTATTAGAAGAACATGGACATAGTAAATAACGGCTTAGTTAATCTCCAGGGATCTTTATCAATATGATAAAACTGAACATTTACTGTTTTAAATGTATTAATATAAATATAAATGTAGCTAGCCACTATCTACTAATTTTTGACAAAGTAGAAAAATATTTTTTATCTATAATGGTAAAATCACAGATTATTATATCTCCAGCTCATTAAAGTCTAGTATCTAAAATAACTTCGTTACCTTCCAAGCTGAAGCATAAATTCTTCATTACTGGCTAGCAGCTACGCACAATAAATATTTTAAGCTTTTGCACAAGCGGAAAGTAAAAGTAAAAAAAAACGAACGACAAAAGAACGCAATAAATAAAATAAAATTTGTATATAGCTAGTTAGTTATAGTTAAAGCATGAGCGCTTAGTTTCTAGTTGATTTATTGCACGACAGCCCGAGGGCCGTAGGCCCGAGGACTGAGTGCGATAAATGTACTAGGCGCTAAGCGCTCATGCTTTAACTATTTTAAATACCGGGCAAGTGTTATTGCACACTTGCCAAGTTATTACACCTGACAACAATATAGCAACGGTATTTAATATATTTTATTGACTTAACTGCACTGTGACGTTTCACTGTAATGAAAAAGTAGACAATACCTACGAATAATTAAAGAACCTAGGGTTAATACTAGTTTGCTCCTAAAGTTCTTCCAAATTTTACTTTCCATAAGTACGCTGTGCTGGCGTTCTCTCTTTCAAACAAAAAAAAATAGCTGGCTATAAAAGAATAAATAGTCCTCCTAGTCATGGGGGAAGAACCGATTGTCAGATATACATTTATTTTATTTTCTGGTTATTGTCAGATAGCTGTATTTTCTATCACACATTTTGAAACAAAATATTTATTTTTACTTACCATTTTTGAGAGTATACATGAGCTGACCCGAGTCAAACTGATTCCCAGTAAAATGACATTTGTTGGCTAAAAACATATTCTAATTTTGGAAGCATTCATCAGTCCAGTCAGTTCTAGGTTTCATTTCATACTCCAGTAAAATCACTATTAACTTTTGACCATATGTGCCTTACTTTACCATAATCAGCATTTCTCATGAAAGTAGTGAGCATTATTTTAAGCATAGCTAAGTGATCAGTATGAAGGGAATTCTGAGAGGTCAGGAAATGCCATAATCGCATCATGCCTAGCTACAAGTCAAAATATTATTAGCTAGCTTGGTAGGTAGCACTATTATCAAAGTTCTGAATGAGGAGATCCATAATCATTAGGGCAAAGATAGCAAAACCTATTACATTACTGATGAGTATATAGTAGGAAGTTTTTTTTACACAAATACATACAGATAATATCAAGTGGCTGTTTTGTTATAAAATGAATAACTGGACGGAATTTAAAAAATTATGTGACATAAAAAGAAAAACAAAACACTGAGCAAGCTCATTTTGAATGTTGAAGGAGATGATTTACTGCTTCCTACAGAATAAATATATATGGCTATAAATACAGCAGTTTTATGAAGCAGTATAGTACACAGCTGAAATAATAATATTATTGAGTCATTAGAATCCATCTTTAAATATGCAGCTCAAGAAGCACAGGAGCCTATTAGATTTAGCTAATACTCTTTCTGCTTCTCGGACTTACTACAACTGGGGTCATGCCCACTCCAGATGTCTTCTTCTGTACACGCCCTTTCAAAGTTCCCAGAGACTTCAAATCCCTCGTCACATTCATATAATGCTGAGAATCCACTATTCTTCAGAATAGCCTTTCCATTTGCAGGATGACCGGGCATGCCACATGGAAGGTTTCGATCATTTTCTGGCGAGATTTGTTAAATTGTACAAAAGCAAAGGAGTAATATTTTACTTACTAACACATCCTGGTAATTTCCCGTACCACTTTTTCAAGTGAGTTATGCAATAAGTCTCTTTTGGTCCCTTGAGTAAGTAACCAGTTACACACTTGAAGGAAGCAATAAGAGTAATATTGAAGAAACCGTAATGGTATCTATAAGATACCAGTCCAAAATCAAACTCCAGGTCCATATTGCATGGCTCTTCCACTATAAAAAAAGATGCTTATTTTATGTGCCCCTCACACAATGTAAATCATTTATAAGTAGCTAGCTAGCTAGCTAGCATTTAATAGATAGATATAGAAAACACTTGTACTTACTTCGAGAATAGCCTCGCTGACAGAAGGTAGTAAGTGCACAGACTAGACTTAAAGAGCCTGGAACGCGTGCAAAATGCATATTACGTCCCTTACCTTTACTAAGAGCTTTCAATAGCCAGGCAGCTGCTAAAAAGAGAGATCCCTATAGCTACTAAATTCTGTAAAATTAAGTAGCATGCGCGTGTCGTCCCGAGGAATAACCACTGAAAGGAGGTAAAGGGTTATTAAACGACCTTTACCGGCCACCATCCGAGTGAGCATATTCATTAGCTCAGAAACCAGCGTGGCTGGTATACGTTTGCTTGCTATAAAAATTATTTTAGTTGACTAGAGGAATAACCCTCAGCGCTAGTTGCTTAACGACTGGCGGACAGATAAAACATTTTTTGGGAGGCACACTTGCCTGGTGTTATGGAACTTGTAGTGAACTCTACTTCTGATCCTGAGCCCTAGGTACCCTAAGAGATGAACACGGGCTATGGAAAGGTTGACCAAACAAATGGGTTCAACACCTGGATTGAAGAATTAGTTCCTATTACAGATGATCTATTCTTGAATAATCTCCTCATTTCAGAATAATTTTATTTATTGTTTGGTATAATGAAGTTATGATAAAGCAGTTCATTGAAATTGTTTATAAAATTTTAACTACCATTCTTATTATTATATTGCTTTACTAACAACTTTTTTTTGTAATTGGTGAATGAGTAAAACACTGTTAGCAATGCAGAGTCATGTGGCTGGCTTTGTCTATCACATGGCTTACATAAGTGGGACAAGGCTACTGGATGATTATTTTCATAATTTTTCTTCCAAATAGATAATTGATCACAATTTTTGATCTGGTTTTAACAACTTGCTCTTTATATTTTATTTATTTATTTTGTGACATCATCACTTCAATGAACCTATAAGATATTGTACTGTCATTGTACCTTTCCATGAATATTATTGTAGTCTTCAGCTGTTAATTAAATGGATAGACAGCAGTTATATAGATGAGCACTGCATATGTGATGATGAATAATATTAAAAAAAAGAAAAAAGAAAAAAAAACAATAAGAGATGAGAACTGCTTTTCCAACCAAACCAGCAGCCAAACACTGTTCAGTGTCTATTTAAAAAATGCATGGCTGGAGGAAGAAATTTTAGTGCCGCCAGGAAAAGTGCGGTCGTGGGTGTGGCCAGTACATAGATATGCAATAATTGTGCCACTTCCAAGTAAATAAAGGGTCCATCAGGTTCGCTTTACAACAGGATATTATTTTATTGGCTGGCATAATAGCGATAACCGTATAATTGTCATTGCCAACTTTAGAATGGGATAATCAACAACAAATAGCGGTTTCATTCAAATCTAGTTGGTAATCTGTGACCTCCCCACTCTGATGAAGTTCCACTAAACACATCCTGCCACAGGTTTTGATTTAAATGGTTACTTCAATAAAGATATGCAGTTTTGCTGTAACGTGTTATTTTTGTATAGAGGGTGTAGTTACGAGACCTATAAGCAGCAGAAGATATCCACTTACGTCCACAGCCTCCAGTTCCTCCATAGGAAAAAAATTAACTTTGATTGCACATATGGTTTACCCTCATTGCAGCGCCATTCATCAATTGTGAATGAAGTGGTTCAGTCAGGTCTCAATTACGGTTTGCAGACTAAATGAAGGGTAAGGCATGTTCACACAAAACAGCTAAAGCAGATGATTTGTCCGTTTATTAATCCTATTCATGAACAAGTATGATGTCATTACACATGAATCGATTTGAGTTTTGACAGTCAGTCAGTAGTTTTGATAGGGTTTGTAAAACTCTGAGGGCACTGTTCCAGACTCTATCACAGTGAATCCTACCATAGTGAACCTGTTATTCCAATCATGGATTATGTCTCAATGTTAAGAGGAGAATCTTGCAGATCAATCTCCATTTAATTCTTCTGACAATTGCTAGTTGCACTCATGACATTAAGTAAAATATTGCTGTCTCACTTCAAACTTCCTGAGGCTGTTTATAAGCTGTGTAATGCCAAATATGCTTAATATAGACGTATACATGCAGCTATAATTATATAACTCGCATTGTAACTAACATTCTGCTATTGCTACTAAAACTACCATTGCTACACCAGAGCCTTAGTGTTACCAGTGCAGGACATTTTTGTTATTTCCTCCGAGCCTAATCAGGAAAGATTGGGTAAAGTACGAAGACGAATCAAGCCTTCGGAGGCGGATCCTCCTCCGGAATGTTTTCTCCACCGCAGTTAGTGCGCTTAACTTCTCCCGTCACGCCCACTTTTGTTAATTTGCTGCATCAACTTTCTGCCAAATTGCTAGGTCAGGGCAGGGGTGGCGTCGATAGTCCGACCAGTCCGACCATGGCCGGACCTTTTTCTCGTCATCTTTATTTGGTAAAGTAAGCATCTAATTGGTGTGGGCGTGTCCAGCATACTCGGTACGGTGCGACTTGGATTTAGCCTTACTCTGTCATTCTTCGAGCACGCTGCACGCGGTTCAATCCTTTACCCTGTCTGAGGTTGTGAGTTGTGGTCGATTTTTATCATGCCTATGGTACTTGAGGAGCTAACGGAAACAGCTAACCAACCTGAATCGTTTTCATTTCCTAAAAAAAAATTTGGAAAAAAAACTGTAGTGGAGCGATCATGTCAGCCTCAGTGGTTTAAGACGTGGTATTGGCTTCATTACAATGAAGCTGAGGACTCAGTTCATTGTCATTTATGCTTGAAGGCTTTGAAGTTTAAGCATTTGACATTAAGCTCTGGAAGTGATCCTGCATTTGTGAGTTTGCCATTTAAGTACTTAATTTCATTTTTTTATGTATATGACAAAAAATTGTTTAATTTAGCTTCTTAGGGGGTTCAGCAACTGGAAGGAAGCTACCCAATCTTTTCGGTCACATGAAACTAGAAAGTGTCATAAAATTGCAGTGGAAAAGCTTATAACTTTGCCTAGAACTACTTCAAATATTGGTGAAATGCTGTGTACTTCTTTAGCTAAAAGTCAGGCTAATAGCAGGCATTGTTTATTGAAAATTTTAAGCAGTTTAAGGTACTTGGCGAGACAAGGATGTGCAATACGTAGAGCTAAAGAAGATGACGGAAATTTACAGCAGCTGATGAAGCTCATGAGTCAAGATGATCTCCAGGTAATAATGGTCATTACTGTCATAATATAATTTGTGTTTCAGATAGTATCTAAACTATAGTGTCGTGAATGGTTGGAGAAGAAAAATGAGAAGTATCTAAGTCATGAGAATCAGAATGAAATGCTCAAAATAATGTCACAACATGTTTTGAGAAAGATTGCAAGCAACCTTCAATCAACTGAGTTTGTTACTGTTATGATGGATGAATGTACAGATTCAATGAATCATGAACAGGTAACCAATCATATTGTATTAAAATTAATGTAATAGGATATAAGTGTTTTTAATTTATTTTTTCTTCCTCATAGGTGGTGCTAGTGTTAAGATGGGTGGACTGTTCACTGATAGTGCATGAGGAATTTGTAGGGCTCTATAAAGTTGATAATATTGAAGCAGCCACACTAGTTAGAGTCTTGAAAGATTGCTTAATTCGTTTTAACATTTCTTTGAGTAAAATTCGGGGGCAATGCTTCGATGGGGCTTCAAATATGAGTGGCATTAGGCAGGGTGTAGCAGCACTATTGCGTGCTGAACAACCTAAGGCCTACTTTACTCACTGCTATGGTCACTGCTTAAGTTTAGCAACTTCAGATATGGTTAAGGCATGTCCTATACTGAAAAAAATGTTGGATACTGTTAATGAAATTACAAAATTGGTAAAATACTCTCCTCGAAGGCAAGCTATTTTTGAGAAGCTTAAGCAAGATATTGCACCAGGGTGTCCAGGAATAAGAGTTCTTTGTCCTACAAGATGGACTGTAAAAGCTGACTCAATGAGGAGTATTATTGATAATTATAGTGTACTAGAAGAGTTATGGGAGAAAGCGGTATCTGTAGTGCATGATACAGAAGTAATTGCAAGAATAGGAGGTGTTCGTGCACAAATGGAAACTTTTGAGTTTTTTTTTGGACTGCTTCTTGGTGAATGTCTTTTTCGCCATTCTGACAATTTGAGCAGGACCTTACAGAAAAAGGATATTTCAGCGAGTGAAGGTCAAGTGATTGCGAAAATGACAGTTTCTACCCTCCAAAGTATTCGAACTGATGAATGTTTTGCGGCTTTTTGGGAGAAAGTTAAAGCAATGGCAGCCAAAAATGATATCGGTGAGCCAAGGTTGCCACGAAGAAGGAAGCGACCAAGAAGGTTTGAAGAAGGAGAAGCTCAGCCTGAATATGATGAATCACCTGAAAATATGTATAGGCGCTTGTATTTTGAAGCACTTGATCTCCTTATTCAATCAATAAACACTAGATTTGATCAACCGGGATATCAGGTTTATTGTTCCTTACAGAATTTACTGATAAACACTGTTAACAAAAGAGACTACTCAAAAAATTTGGAAGATGTTATCAAAATATATGGTGATGATTTTGATTTACACAATTTAAAAGCTCAGCTCCAAATTCTTTCTTCTACTGTACCTGCAGAAATAAAAACAATTTTTGAAATACTTCATTTCATCAAGGACCTTCCAGCATCAAAAAAAGAATTTTTGAATCAAATAATTATCTTGGCAAAATTAATTTTAGTTATGCCTGCAACTAACAGCAGCAGTGAAAGATCCTTTAGTGCTATGAGACGTATCAAGACATACCTGAGATCAACTATGTTACAGGAACGACTTAACAGTTTGATGGTTATTCATGTTCATAAGGAGCTTACAGACAACTTAAACATGAAAGATGTTGCAAATGAGTTTGTACAAATTAGTGATCGCCGTCTCCATGTGTATGGAAAGTTTCAGACTGAATCATAAATATTACCTACAACATTGAATCCATAGTATCATTATGTGAAATCATTCATTTTGAAATATTAATAATAATAATAAAATAATGTCAATACTAAAGGTGCCTGTCTCAGTTTTAGGCTTACTGTTATAAATACATGTTAATTAGTAATTACAATCACTTCCGGACCACACCCACTTCCTGTTATTAGTCACACCCATTTCCTGGCCTGACTAATTTTTTAGAGCCCGAGCCACCCCTGCAGGAGTGGCTGTAAAAAGAGATTGTACTATTGAATGAAAGGTAGGATGACCGACGACCGGGAGAAGACTCACCAGTCCCATGATTCCAATCAAGAAAAATCAGGTCCTGAAAGTGAATCGAATGTTAGGACCACTTCTGTTGAAAAATGTAGCAACAAGAATGTCCTACCACATTGTATACATTTGGGCTGGCTGATACTGGTAGGTATTTTGCTAATAATCGTTGTAGGACTTATTATTTCTACTGTAACCTGCTTCGCTAGAGTAAATTCGCTGCAGTCGGAGTTAAAATTAGCTCAAAGCAAAAACTATTGTCAGAATGGTAGTAACAATGAATCAGTGGATCAATCAAATACTACTGAGAGATTGAATTTCAGTCAAATTGTCCATTCTGTGTTTACTAGTAGTAATTATTCTTACTTGATGGATGTCTTTTACTCTAACCAAAAGCTTTTGGATCTGACTGGTGATTGCTTTATAAGAGGAGATTTTTCCCTTAGTCAGTGTATTAACATTACACTAAATTTATATGGAAAACACAATTATTTACCAGCACAGTCATGTAGAGAATTATTTAAAGTAATGCCTAATAATTCAGGATATTATTGGGTGCCGGCTTTTGATGGTTCTATTGTACAAGTCTATTGTGATATGACTGGGACTTGTGGTAACGTGACTGGAGGACTAACTAGAATAGCAACTCTAAACCGTAATACAAGATCTCAGTACTGCACAGGAGACATTAGTTTTAATGAGGAAGGATGCTTTAAAAAATGGCCGATGCCCGGTTGCTCAGGATTTACTTTTAGTCCGCTAAATTTGAATTTATCATATTCTCACATATGTGGCACAGTTGAAGGAAATTACTTTGGTTATCCTGATGGGTTTGCAGGTAGTGAACGGTCATCTACTACTATTGATGACAACTATGTTGATGGTATTAGTTTGACTTATGGGAACACATCTCAAAGAACTCACATATGGACATTCAGTGCTTGTGGAGGAGACTGTACTGCAAGAGTTCCAGAGTTTGTAGGAAATCATTACTCAACTCTTCCCAACATCAATTCACGTTCAGTGTTAATGTTTCAAAGAAACTTCCTCCCTATACTCAATGAAGATATTGAAATAAGATTGTGTCAAGATGAAAATAGGGACGCTTCAAATGAGGGTATATATCTCACCAGTATGAACATTTATGTAAATTAAATTTTACTTTTTATACTCCAGTGATGTTATTTCTTAGAAAAATATATAGTGTCACCATTAGGAACTCTTTTCTGTTTTAGCTTTTTTTTTAAATTGAGGATGTGTTATTTCTCAACACAGCTAACTGGATTCATTCCCTTGCTTTGCTGCTCTCCTTTTTCATTACTTCTAAAATATCAATTGCCACTTAGCAACATTGGTAGTGATGAGAAATCAGCAAAAAAGGAAAGCTTTCTGAAGATGTTCCTTCTGTAGTCACAATGAGCCACAAACTACCTTCAGCCAAGTTTAAGATTCATTCTGTTGTATTCCTTGTGTATAGCTAGGCGGTGCAATTAACTGAACTATTTAACCGTCACGCAAAAATATCGTAAATTCTGTAATGGTTGGTCTCATTAAATTATTTGCCACGCCCACTTGCTAGAAAACCCTGTGTGTGACCGTTGCGGTTCTACGGCTCTGTGATACCGAGCTCTACCGAACTGAGTGTCCCCCTCCATTTCTCTAGCTCCTTATTGGCATGTGCAGACGAGTAACTTGCAGTTTGTGAGCAATTATTAGCAGCAGATTATGTATTATTTCTACCCTTACCGTTACATTAGCTAGTTACATTGATAAAATAAAAAACAATGCTTTGATTTTACAAAGCTGGAATTTAGGACGCGACGGAATCTATTTCACTGTGATAGCGTTCTACAATGATATTATTCCTGGATATAATTTTCATTCTTTTTAACCTTTATTCTCTCTCAGTGTCAGCAAGTAAAGAAATGAAATTTGTACAATTAAAGTCATACCTACTTGATAATAACCTAATTGGTTTTGCCATAGCTATGCTGTTATTAGTAGTTGTAAATAATCTAAGGTTTATTCCACAGATATAAATCTATTGGCCAATGCCTCATTTGATTCAAAGCATGCTACTGGCACAAGTGAGTTGTTGTGTTTGTTTGTTTTTGTGTTGTTGTTGTTGTTTTGTGTATTTGTTTGCTTGTTGTTTATTTTAAGTGGTGAAAATCATTTAAATTTAGAATTCTCACTAGGTTTTCACTTAGTAAAATAACCCAATTTTGTTAAAAGTAGCTAATATAAAAAAAAGAAAAGAAAAAAGGCAAATTAAAACTGAACTTGGTTATGCAGTGGCATATAGAAGACTGGGTGCTCCAGAGGCTGGAGTCCCCCATAATTTTGGGGCGCAATTTATCGAGGTGATTTCTCCCATGAACATTTTTAAGCCACAAACACATGCCGTTGGAGCACTTCCCCCCCCCCCCCCCCCCCCTCCCCCCCCATGACCGATCATCTCTTACAACATCATTCTATGTGAAGATATCCTATGTTGGATCTAGCTATAGAGTTTTGGGAAATGAGGGGAGAGTCCAGAAAAGGATCATTCAGCAGGGTTACATTTTTACACTAAATCAAACATTAGATAAGAAAAACTTTTCATGTTGTTGAAAACTGTACTCAGCTAGCTATACATGAAACTTTGCCATAATAATGTTATGTTGAACTTTGTAACATATACACAGATCACACCTCCCGCTTCCCCCATTTTATCCATGTAATAATTAAAATAAGCTCAAATAGAGAATTATTTTTTGCTAGCAAATTTTGGATATCAACATTGATAAAATAGGTATAATAAAATGGCTCCAACTGCTTTGAATTGTTTTAATTAAACTCTAACAAGGAAACTCTGAACCATTCACTCTATAATAATACAGCTAATGCTAATCTAATCTTAACTTAAAGTCACTATCAAATTACATTCGATTTTTATGCTATTATTTCAGTTCTTTTATTCTCCGATAGCTAGCTAGAGATCATTGCTCGATTAAAAACATTAACACAATATGCGTGCGGTGTCCTTTCAAAGTTTTTAAAATGCGCATAAAGCTCAGTAAAATACCTGTTAATTTTCACACATACATGTAGATAAGGACAAAGCCAGCTGTAATAACAGTAGCTAAATGGGAGGCCTAAATGTTGCACAAAATATACATATAAAAAGCATGATCTCTGGACCCTAATACATAAGACATTATTATAATGCAGGTAAGCTTCAATCCATGCCTACATCATGCATGGAGGACTTGCACATACTATTTGGAGAAGTTAAATACAGTGTAAGCGACTCTGAAGGCAATCATGTATTGATGGCTAATGTGGAATGTGTCACTGGATACATTCTGAATGGACCAGCACAAGTCTTGTGTGAGAATCCTTATGGTTGGCCAAGCCCTTCAAAACTCCCTAACTGTACTAGTAAGGGCATAGGAATTGTGAAGTGGTTTTATTCGTGTGGATTGCATTTTTTATATTACATGTATATTGAATATTTTTTTTTGTGTTTTTTTGTTTTTCGTTGTTGTTTTTTTATTTGCAGGAAATGACAAAACTTTTCCGTGCGGCCGTCCTCGAACTCCAAGGAATTCTATTGTTATATTCCAGAAGATGGGCTACTTCATCCAGTACAAGTGCTTCCATGGCTACTGGCTGCAGGGACCAGTATTTAGAGAGTGCACTGTTGCTCACATCTGGAGCGGAACAGAGCCACAATGTGGTAAGATGGCGTTTGTTGTTAACCTTTGTATTATGTCCATCATAGATGCAATGAATAGTAAAGTAAAATACTATATCCGTAATATGGTGTTCTAGCAGGCTGTGCTTATTTTCTCTTATGTTTTAGTGGCTGAAAGTAGTGCAATCGTCTTCCTTGAGAACAAAATAGTCCACCATATCCAATTGATCATTATTTCAGTCATAGCAGTCACTCTTTATCATGTCATACTAGAATGAAACAATTTCTCGTATTTGTAGATTGCATGTATGTATGAAATAACTTCAGTTTATTCATTCAGTATCTATGACTAGCTATTCCTCACATTAGATTGTGAGATAGCTACATTCTTTATAGCTAGTTTCCTTATAGTTATGTATATTTTATACTTTTTCCTTCCAGTCACTTCCAAATGTATCTTAATAAAAAGTAAACATATAAACTAGCAATAAAAAACACGGCAAAAAATCCAAAATACTTCGACCAACGCATATATTTTTTGTGGATTTCATCTTGTCTTTTCCAAATTTCTTCCATTTCCTCTAATTTGCGAAAAACTTCAATGGCCTTTGGTCGATTCTTATACTCTGGACATAACATCTCATTGAATAGTTTCTTTTCTTCGGACTGTGCTCTGTTGATATATAACACCTCAGTGGATTTCCCTGACTCACCGCTGGAATAATAGTTACCCAAACCATCACAAGTGAAAGCCTCAGAACCTGGCAAACCTGGCAAATCAGTCTGAATTTTGTCCGTCTTGATCTGTGGAATTAAACTCGGAGGTAGTTCACAAATCACAAACATGATCAGACCCATGGAGAAGACATCACTCTTCATCGTATAGCGATTCTCAAAGACCTCTGGGGCCATGTAGGAGTAGGTCCCTGCCATTGTTTTCATGTATAAGGATTTAACATCTGTTTTGGCTTCTTCTGAAAACAACACTTTTGATATCCCGACATCTGCTATTTTAAGTTCATTTTTACCGTCTACAAGGACGTTTTCTGGCTTTAAGTCTCTATGGGCAATGAACTTACTATGAATATATACTAAAGCAGAGAGCAATTGTTTATACCACTTCAGGCGATTTTCTTTGGGAACAAAAGTGCCCTTTTTAGACATCTTTGCAAGAAGATGGGAAAGAGTTCCATTGGGGCAGTACTCCATGACTATGGCCAGACCTTGAGGAATAACTAAATACTTCTGAAACTCAAAGTGATCAATAATTCGAATGATATGATCATGCTTTAATTTTTTCAATATTTCCACCTCTTTTCTAGCATCAGCTTTCAACAATTCGTCTTCTTCCCTTGAAGATTTCCTGTACTCCAGAATCTTGATAGCAACTGAGACTTCATTCTGCTTATCAAAAGCTTTTAAGACAGTACCAAAGCTTCCTTCGCCCAGCTTGTCCCCGTAAACATACCGCCCTCTCTTCGTTGCTCTTTTCTTAGCCGTACGTACAGACTTCTGGTCCATTCCTTAAGGTTCTCTGCTTTCACTCCGGCGACACGGTGGAATCCTCAAGTAAGCCCCATAATCAATCAGACGAAACAGAGCACGAACATAACAAAACTAGGAGGAGCTTGAGCCGCGTTCATGTGTGTGGTGATTAGTAGGCGTGGCCAAAGGGCCCAGCCCGCGGTGTGGTTGGATGCCACCGCTTGCTGCTGCATTTTGGCTAGGGCCTGAAAAATAAGTTTCTCCAACAACCACTACGCATCAAACTCAGTACAAACTTTCCGACTAAAGCCGCTTTCTATCACCATCACCACTTTAAGACGCACTGGGCTCCAGACACTTAATCCTTTTAATTACGAATCTCATCAGTAGTGATACAACATATGTAACTCTCCATTGAGGTTTTCATTCAATGACATTGTGGTTGGATGTGGTTTCCTTACACTCTCCATGTCCCCCAAAACCGATAATGTGCCAAAATGTAATACTTCTTATTGGAGTGCACCCATTCGTACTCTGACCCGTCTTAGATAAGTACTGGCGCCACTGTGTCTAGACTTCTGACAAGTGAAGTGTCTACCTCGCATAGTTAGTTATCACTGGAGATAGGCGAGAGATAGTTCGGGAATAGTGTACTCCGCTGGCTTGACGTCTAAGAGACCGACTAATCTCGCTCAGCTACTGATCTAAGCGTAAGTTAACTTTAGCAACATGTTGATGAAACTTGAATTTTTTAGATGTAACTCTGGCACTTCCATCAGTCATGCTGCCATTGCTTATCAATACCTACACAAGACTGTAGCTAGGATAGGCTTTACCATAGTAGCAGACACCCTTTACCCATTTTGTCATGTGCCGTGTGAATGTACTTAGCTTAAACTCTGATATTTTATTTAAAGTGATACCATAGGGTTTCCACCATGTCAGCCATCACTACCACTACAATCATCTTTTTTCAATCAATGCCCTGCCCATTGATGTGTGTCTCCCAGTCCTACAGTCCACAAATCCAGAGCCTAACAGCCCAAGAATGGCAAGCCTGACATACAGATGTGTTGCCAGTTAAAATGAAGTATATTAGTGGCGATCCCATAAAGTTTGTAGTGTTCGTTGTGGAAAATTGACTGATCTAGCCTCTCACAATGTACTGAGTTGCGTGTGAAGTTTTTTGTTATTCATAATACACTAATCATGCTGCATATTTTTGTTACATGTGGAATTAGCAATTCCTTCACATTGTGTAGTGGTTGTAGCATGTTTTAACGCTATTATTGTATTTATCATCTAGTGGACAGAATGAGTAAGATAGTATTATACTGCTGTTTGTTCAAACCGTCCAATCAGATTGCTCAGTTCACAATGAATATATTCATACTCACCTCCTAGGAGGGGAATAAGTGAACCGTCCAATCACATAATCGTTTTTCCTTTAGCTTAGAACCATTGTACAGATCAGTTGCACCACGCTGTTCAACATGTATGGGATTAAAATACAGTTCGAGCATGTGCTATACAAACATGTGTAGCAGCATTGGAACATTCAGTGTACTCTGATTATGAGCTCAAACGAACCCACCACTGGTTTAGTATCTTAATAATTAGCATGACAGTGAAACCAAGATGGAAGGAGCCTTGTGTAACTGTGTATTATTTGAACTTGGGAGCCTTGTTTTTTGTCAGAGTTTCATCTCGTATCTGTGCTTTAAAGACTGTTGCTGTGATAACAATTCACAAGTTCGTTCATTTCATTTTGGCACTTTTTTTTTTGTACATTACACATTCAAATTGATAGGAAGTGAAGTGAAGATGTTGTCATTGTACATGTGGATGACATGTGTCAGTGGAGGTGGGAGCATGGAGAGAAGTGGGTGTGTGAGGGGCCGGGGGGGGGGGGGGGGGGGGAGTAGAACCAAAATCTGATAAACTAAACTGTGTTACTACCACTAAGTTCTGTTTCCTGTAGTTGGTGGGCGTGGTGTAGTTGCCAGGAGACAGGAGTTTAGTGTATAATAATTTTCATGTGAAACAGGAAGTACGTACGTGCATGCTCGCATGGTTCTGGAGGAAGTGTATTGTTTATTACTAGCAATTACCCGCCACATAGTGGCACTTGATGTATTGCAAAGTAAGAATGCAGCAGCACAAGTTATCTTGCTCAGTTATCATTCTCTACCATTGGTTAAGGTTACATAAGTTTCCCTCTCCTACTCTCTTTTTTCTGAACCATATGAGCTTTTCTTCTACCCCACCTCTCCTATGTATCTTCAGCTCTTCTTCTTGAGTCATGGAACCCTGTTTACTTTGTCTATCTCTCCTGCTTCTGAATTTTTGTCCTACTCTGAGAAACTTTTGTCTTCTATTTCTACTTTAGCCTTTCTTTTGAAAAGTAACCCCCGCCTTTTCTCGTCGATTCCACCCGCTTTTTAGTTATAATTAATCGCTTGCCTTTTTGCCTTCTCTTCCCTTCCATTTTAAACCTATACCGCCTTACCTCACCGTTTCCATCAGTTACAATTAATCGCCTTTTACCTTCTCTTTGGTACTTTCGCCTTCTTTTATGAAACCTGCACCGCCTTCCATTGTCTATTGCTGCACCCACTTTTTAGAAATAACCAGCACATTTTACTGACTGTGACGACACTTTACTTAACATAACGGGACGACGCTTTACCGAACCGTACAAAGCTCGTGAATTATTCATGAATACACACACCATCGTCGGTCGTCGTCGTCGTTACTGACACACAAGCGTATTATTATATAGATTAGGGTCTTGCTGTGATGTGGTTGGACATAGCGTGCACAATACGCTCATCGGAAAGCAAATAGCATGTAACTACTATAAGGAATAGACAGGGAAAGATATAGAATGGTGGTGGTGGTAGTAATTGGCGAGCGAGACACTTACACGGGTAACACAATTGAAAATCGGGGATGTTTGTTTATTTGTATATATGTTTGGACGTACGTATGTCATTTTGTACTTTGACCCTCGCATTTTTGTGTTAGTTATGTGGTCGACCCCGTCCCAAATTGCACTAAACAGAATCCTCATCGATCAGTACCCGTATCACCCTAGAAATTGAATTGTTTACCGTTTTGAGTTCTTTTGCGGGTGCAGTTCAAACTTGAAAACTTAAGGGACTTCCATTTCTATTCGAGTTAGTGGCGGTGGTAAGTCAATGCGCTCTTTGTCATGGTTATAAGCCGTGCGCAACAGTATTTACTTGAAAATACATTGTCCACTAGACTGCCGCAAAGGTAAGTCTGTGTAGGTGCATGTCCAGTTGTGTCAAAGCATTGTGTGTGTTACAACCACTACTTAGCTAAAGAATATCACAAAGAAAACGTTTAAATAACATGTATTGTTTTGTTGTGGTTGTTTTCCTTCAATTCAAGCAGTTGCAGAGAGTTGTTACTATGGCACTGAAATCCCTTTACCGTGTATGCGAAATTTAAAAACTGGACCTTATTTTCCGTAGCTTCAGTGTTAGAAGCAAAATCATTCATATAAAAATAGTATAGTCTTTAGGCTCGCTCGCCATTTGTGCTCAAGCACATCACTAGTTATGTGGTCGACCCCGTCCCAAATTGCACTAAACAGAATCCTCTGGTTTATCGATCAGTACCCGTATCACCCTAGAAATTGAATTGTTTACCGTTTTGAGTTCTTTTGCGGGTGCAGTTCAAACTTGAAAACTTAAGGGACTTCCATTTCTGTTCTAGTTAGTGGCGGTGGTAAGTCAATGCGCTCTTTGTCATGGTTATAAGCCGTGCGCAACAGTATTTACTTGAAAATACATTGTCCACTAGACTACCGCAAAGGTAAGTCTGTGTAGGTGCATGTCCAGTTGTGTCAAAGCATTGTGTGTGTTACAACCACTACTTAGCTAAAGAATATCACAAAGAAAACTTTTAAATAACGTGTATTGTTTTGTTGTGGTTGTTTTCCTTCAATTCAAGCAGTTGCAGAGAGTTGTTACTATGGCACTGAAATCCCTTTACCGTGTATGCGAAATTTAAAAACTGGACCTTATTTTCCGTAGCTTCAGTGTTAGAAGTCAAAATCATTCATATAAAAATAGTATAGTCTTTAGGCTCGCTCGCCATTTGTGCTCAAGCACATCACTAGTAGTAGTAGTAGTAGAGGACAGTTGGTTGTAGGTGTGATTTATTGTGGGATTGCTCACGGGCATGAAGATAGAGCGTGCGGACACAAATTTACGTGGGGCACTAAGATTAGAGCATGTGTTTATTTTAGAGCGGGGGGAAAATATTTGGTTTAAATTTTCTTTCTGTAGTGGTTGTATAACTTATTGTTGGAATGATCAGAGGATCTGAAGGAAAAGAGGGTACGATTGAGGAAAATCTATTTTTCAGAATGATTATAACTCAATTTTTGTTATTTATTATTGTTGTTGTTTTTTCTTCACATCTTTATCCTGTTACTTTAGGAATGGTTCACAAATAACATCTCTGTTGTGTTGTGTACATTTTATATGTTCTATTTAATGCACGCTTTATCTTCTCTTTAGATCACTCTGCTTGACTCCAGCTCTTGGCTGTCTCTATGGACAACAGTAACTATAGCAACAGGCGCAGGGACGACTACGTACTGTTTAGTGACGATGATGACTGTGAAGTCAAAAGCTCGCCTATTTCCCCGTATCGACGTCAGCTCCACAAATCTCCCGGATTAGACAACAGTTACGACCTCAAGCAGCGATATTCGAAATCAGAGTCGAGCTACAGACTGCAAGGAAGTGTTTCTCCAAGCAATCAGCATCGCCATGACAATGCGGGTCAAAGGTCACCGGCACATAATTTAGGTGGTGTATATTTGGGAGAAGAAATGGATGTTTCGGCAGATGAGGGAAGTGGAGGTGTGGTTGAGGGCGGAGCTAGAAATGCTGAAGGAAGAGGATTTAGGTGGTTCATACTGGTGCTGGCCAAAATGGACTTGTGGAAGTTGCTGCTGGTGGGAGGAGTAGTGGGTGTGGTTTTTGGATCTGTCTATCAGGGAGGATTTGGTTCTCACTTCTTGGCAAGCATTTCTAGTCAAGGTGTGTGGGTGGTGGTGGGTGGGTGTGAGGTGGGATAAGTGGGTGTGTTAACAATTTTTGTCTTGCGAATTGTTTACTTGTTGATTGTTTGTGTTTGTTTCTTCACTTTCTTAAGATTTCTACTTTGTAATCAATCACTCGAGTAATTCTCGTCATTGCTTGAGATATGGCCGAGTGCCTAACGAGTCTATACCTACCATCTGGTCCCCTATAATAAGGCGGCCTGGGGCACTTTCACATTTCAACTCCTCAATGTGACGTTTTGCCACTTTTTTTACCTTTCAACCATTTTTAAAGAAGGACTAAGAACTGGAACTATTTTACTTTGATAACATTTCAGACAATTATTTTCAGTCTGCCACTCTAATTATGTTTGATCTTATTTCATTAAGTACGGTCTACTGGATTGGTATCCGGGGAAACACATTTTTGTAGGACAGACGTTCGCTTTACGTAAAATGAAAGGTAGCTATTCGAAGCTCCATTGCCTTCGGTCATCGCAGACTAGCTGTAGGCAACCTTAATTGCCTTGAGCAGGGTGTCGACGGAGGGAGGGGCTTAGAGATATCTCTTTCTGCCCTTCAGTGTAGCTATGTCGTCTGCTTCCTAAAACGCTATTACATGCATTTGCCAAGGTGTCATACGTGATTTTTTTTTTTTTTTCTCAAGGGTTGGGGAACACTGGCTATACTTAGCCACACCCATCTTTACAACCCACACTACTTTGATGCACATGCCTATATGAAAGTGTATGTACTTCACACTAATCAACATGATCTTTACAACTCTCAAAATTTAAATTTAGCTTTTGTACTGTATTAACTCTAAAATTCTTGGGAGGGGGGGGGGGGGGGGGGGGGGGGAAACCGTGACAAGATCTTATATTTCATACTATGAAGTAAACTTAGGAATAATTGTAATAATGATCATGTATACAAGTGCATGAGTGTGTGTGTGTGTGTGTATGTGTGTGTGTGTGGTGATTGTCTCTTCTTTATTTTATTATTTATTTTATTTTATTTATTTATTTATTTTTAATTATTATTTATTTTTTAATTTTTTTAATTAGTTTTAATAACAGTAACACAGGCAATACAACCATCTCTGAATATCAGTATTGTTGTGTGTGTTCAGATAACCTTCTTCCATGCGGCTTAGAGAACTCAGAAAAAGTGAGTTGCTGTGTAATTCACCAGTGATAGTGGCAGTAGCTTTATGGCTTGATGATACCTTACCGACACTCCAAAGTTGCAACGGTTACCTCAAGATAGTCACTGTTGTTACGTTAAATATGTCAGAAAAATATTTTGGTTGGAATTGAGGTAGAAATGATCTGTGTGTGTGTATATATACTGTCGATTCAGGTTGTTAAGCACCCCACCCCTTCTTTATTAAGTTCCTGTTTTCTTCCAGGTTTTTAGCACTTATTGTTAAGCCCTCTGTACTTTCTGTCTACTGCTTATATGCACTTGGCCTAAGTTTTTAGGTTACCACTCGCTGTTAAGTGCCCATTACCTTACCGTTTGGAGTCATAAGCAGGGGCGGGGCACTTAACAACCCAAATCTACTTTATATTGTGTGTCTCTGTCATTCTTGTAGCCGTGCCTGTCTTCCAGTGAGCAGCACATGGCCCTACAGCTAGCTCATGTGGCTATACCTTACCTACACACTACAGCAGGTAAGTGATGAAGGGGCCCGAGGGAAAGAAGGTGTGGCACAAACATTTGCCGTTTAATAATTGATGATTACTTTGCCCACAGGTCTAATGTGCATAGTTTTTCATAATGTGTACATATCTTAAAGAAACAAAGTCGTTGGTTGTTTGTTTGTTTTTTGTTGTTTTTTTGTTGTTGTTGTTTTTTTTAATTACTATTTCTTGCTACTTTGGGTATATATTACCAATTATCTCCTACAGATATTGAAAATGCTCTAGTCAGAGTCAAAACTAAATAGAGAGTTAAATTGTTTCGCTTAGCAATGGTGAACTATTCTTTGAACGAATAATATTGTATGTACCATGGTACAAGTATGCATTACATTTAAATATACGATTGTGGTTATTTTGTTGTTGTTGTTTGTTAATTTATTTATTAATAATAGCTAATTTTCTCGATTCAACAGCCAATATTGTTAATTAAAACTTACCCCTGACGTTTTGACTTCTTGCCGAAGTCCTCATATTTATTATTTTGTTATGTGGCTATTCTCATTAACTTGACGTATTTCGTTATTCCAATGTATGGGCAGTACAAGCGAACACCCTTGTCATGTTAATGATCCTTTACCGATTCATCTCAATGCGTGCTGTGTCCCTAGGTCAGCACAAGTGTGGTATGAAGACAGGGTCTTCTCCCGGTGTGTCCTTGGACAGACTGAAGAGAGCCTTGCCAGAGGTGAGTGAGTGGGCGGAGAGACTGGTCTCATCCCTGACATTGCAATGCTCACTTAAATTGTTAATTTAAAATCGGTTCTGCCTGTCTTAAGTTGTTGTTGTTTTTGTTCGTTTTTGTTTTGTTTGTTTGTTTTGTTTTTATGTGTATACAGAATTAATATAATATTATCGGCGGTAAAACCTGAGAAATATTCTGTATTATTTATTCATTCAATAATGACTGTCCAAAGGCATATTAATAACTAAGTTTGCTTCCTTTCTCTTCCTTTCTTTTCTATTCTCTGCAGTTTGATTCCGCCAACTTTTCAACCTTACAAAACTTCATTTATTTGATCCTGGCCAATCCGGAATGGAATATTGTGTGAGTCTGCTTTTAATACCACAGTACAAAATGGGAATGAGACTTGATTTTTTATGTAATGCAGTGCCTTGCTTCCAACTTTAGGTTAGTGAGATAAGCATGTAATGAGTTCAGCCACACAACCAATGATACCACTAGTGTCTGGTACCCACTAGTGTCTGGTACACTAAAATAATGAAGATATTGACTAGGAGTTAGGGAATGTCATTTTCACTAGCCGAAGGTTTGTCTTTCTCTGATATGGTGAATTATTACTAGATTACATCAAAAATAAAAATATGGAGGTTTGATCTCCTACATGACAACTTGCATGTAGTGTAATATGATGGCAGTTTTCCAGACTGATAGGACTGATGATATAATAGAAAGGGTATCCTATCATTAATGAATCTATTGACATTTTCAGTTCCATTCCCATTCCAGGTGGCAGGACGAGAATGGAAACAAGTTGGAAGACTATCTTCGGAACCCGCTAGACTCTGACCTCTTGGTGTCCACTGCTCCCTCTCTCACTTTCAAGTGCCACATTCGCCAGGTGGTGGGCTTCTTTTGGAGTTTCCTGAGGTGGTTGTTGCTAGGTGAGAGAAAGAGGTGGTGGAAAGTTTAAATCTCCTGCAGTTTCTTTGTTTGTTGTTGTTGTTGTTTTTGTTTGTTTCTTTATTTTTACCTTTTTCCCTCTTAATATATAAATGGAGTTATTGTAAGTTGTTTGATGTGTTCTGGTGAGAATTTATTTAGTGTAATTATGATGAATGTGTAATTTGTATTGAGTACATTTTTATAATATTATATGTCCACTATTTGATCCAAGTGTTCATGGACATTTAAATTTACCTTTTTCACATTTTTATGTTCACAGTTATGATGGGCGTGGTCTTGCTGATGGGTGTGGCTGTTTATTGGCAGAGGAAGAGGCGTAATGAGAGAGACCTCATGTATGCCATGGTCAAGAAGATCACTTGTGAGTGGACCAATTCACACACCACACACACACACACACACACACACCACATTAGAGTGACATTTCCAGGAGCTGAAATATTGGAGGGTCAGGAATATTTCAACATTGAAATTTTTTTCTTTTAGGTTTTTGTTTTTGTTTTTTTTTTGTTGTTTTTTTAATTGCAATAACTGCTGACTTCTATGTAAAACTTAATTCAGGTAATGACGATGCTTTACCAACTCTGCTCAGCTCATAAAGTATTTGAACACTGTCGTGGTTGTTACTGACACACAAGCGTATTATTATTGGCTAGCGAGCGAGACACTGCGGTGGTATCGAATTGAGAATCGGAGATAATTATTTATATATGTGTGGACGTACGTATGTCATTTGTACTTTGACCCTTGCATATTTTTGTGTTAGCTCGGTGTTCGGCCCCGTCCCAAACTTCACTAGATCATTACCCGTATCATCCTAGAAATTGAATTGTTTACCGCTTTGAATTCTTTGCGGGTGCAGTTAAAGCTAAAAAACTTGCCAGAGTTCCATTTCTATTCAAGTTAGTGGCGGTGGTAAGTTAATACGCTATTTGTCGTAGTTATAAGCCCTACACAACAGTATTTACTTTTGAAAATTCATTGGCCATTAGACTAACCACAAAGGTAAGTCTTGTGTAGGTATGTCCAGTTGTGTGAAACTATTGTGCGTTGAGCTACTACTTAGCTAAAGAATATCACAAAGAAAACGTTTAAATAACGTGACTTGTTTTTGTTTTGTTGTTGTTTTGTTTTGTTTTGTTGTTGTAGTTTTTTGTTTTGTTTGTTGTTTTCATTTCAAAGAGTTGCAGCGAGTGGTTACTATGGCATTGAAACTCCTTTACCTTATACACGTATTTTAAAAACTCAACCTTTTTTTAGTAGCTTGAGTGTTAGAAGTTAAAATCAATCATTCCTTAACAATAGTGTAGTTTTAGGCTCACTCGCCATTTGTGCTCAAGCACACCACTAGTAGATTAGTTGAATTGCCATTGTTCACTGCTCCATTTTTCTAGTCCATTGTAATTGTCAAGATTTGAGTATACAATTAATTACTGATTAATTCATTAGTCCAAGCTACCCCTTGCTGATGTTCTTAGTGATGATTATTTTTGTTTGTTTGTTTGTTTTCCCGCTCCTTTACGTTGCCCAGCTATATTGATGAAGCACGCTGAGACCATCCAGCGCAAACCTGACTTGCTGCCATATTTGGCCATTATGCACGTCCGGGATCTCCTCATTCCTCCTTCTGAAAGGTGAGCTCAAACATACGTAGTGAGGCGAGGTGGTTTATAACCCTTCACTTTTTTTTTAATAGCCTAAGAGAGAGAGAGGGAGTGTGTCTTAAGTACTTATTGTATGTGTGAAGGATGAGAAAGATTTTAAAATGGGATGCATTGCCTCGTTTTAGTGTTATTTTTTCACACTCATGCTATATGGTTTACTTTATTAGTACAATGGATGGTAGTCCTTTGCTGGTGTGTGTTCTGTGCTTATGTACATTTATGTGTGTGTGTGTGTGTGTTGTGTGTGTGTGTGTGTACGTGTGTGTGTGTGTGTGTTTGTGTGCTTTTCACATTTCTGACAATTCCGTTAACTAATTTGGTTTTCTCTTCCCTCAGGAGTAGCAAGCTGGCCGTCTGGAAAAAGGCATGTAACTACATCGCCAAGAACGAAAGTCGAGTTCGCGTGGAGCAGCAGCAGATTGCGGGGGAGGAGTTTGATGTGTGGCGATGGATCTCCGTGGAGATCGCTGCCAACACGGAGGAGCCATTTGATACCATCGATCACGGACAGAAGTCCTCGTCAGCTAAGAAAGTTGTTCCTTCCTCGAGGAATAAGAATTGGTATGCAGGAACGACGTTTGATGATGACAGTGGTAGGAATACTGGTCATAATAACTGGATAAACTCACCAAACGGTTCACCATCGGAGTGCTTAAGGCTCAAGAATATGTTTGAATATGTGAAGTGAGTTGGTGGGTGTGGTCAATCTGCTA
>WLWD01002137.1_pt1 | contig 45889 bp, 28 predicted proteins | sample 6712731 | NCBI WGS metagenome assembly WLWD01 (sample SAMN12718690, study PRJNA576275) | sponge metagenome | isolation source: marine sponge | host: Mycale hentscheli | place: New Zealand: South Island, Marlborough, Capsize Point | collected 2014-11-01 | reverse complement strand
GTAATGAATATACATGTACTTGTGGTCACTTGACTCTTGTATTAGTGGTTATTTGCTCTAGTGCTTGTGGTCTACTATTCTATATCAAACTTGTCTATCCAATATATCTAATTCTGTGTGTGTGTGGAGACAGTGTAACTTGTCAGTGGATATACAACCCATAAGAGTTATATATTCTAGTTTCTAATACATACACTCGGGACTTTCTCTAATTCAGGATTTGCATTGGATACTTCCAGTGTCAGAACCCGCATTAACATACAATTTTTTGGTCCTTCGAGCCGGATACAGCAACTAGCTTATCTGTTATCTCCTGTACTATTCTTCAACTCAACTGAGTTCCAATTATCTACTATTCTTCAACTCAACTAAATTCTAACCTACTTCATTCATTGTGGCTACAACTTTGACCTATTCAAAGTAAGAACTGAAATTGTAATTGCTATTGGACATCTTATTCTCATCTATTTTGAAAATGGCTACATCAGAGTATCGAAAACGTCGTTCTACTGCAAAGAGCAGCCTTATAAAAGTCATCACTCAGATTCAAACTCAGGAATCTATTGAACCTAGTCATCGAGGCAGATACACTCTTGATCATCTGTCTGAACTCTTACAGCGGGCAGAAGATGCTTACACAATTAACTATGAGTCATTGGAGTCTCCTTCTACTGAAGAAGAGAACTATTATCATGACTTCACTAAACTTGCGGATGATGCACGGCTACGCATCAGTTCCATGATGGAACAACGTGAGTGCTACAGAATGTTTGACACTCTCAGTCATGAGGTTGATGACTGGGAGGAAGTTGATACTGCGGAATTACAAGATGTATTTTTAGCTGAACTCCCCAGACTTCAGAAAACTTTAGATGAATTTCGTATCAGCTCTTGTTCTACTGGTGCTTCCAAAATAGCTTCACTTAAGGCCCATGCTAAGGACTTACGACGCCGTCTGACCAGACTAAAGCAGAGGGCATCTCCAGAAACATCAGCTACAACACCAATAGAGGTTCACGATGACTCAGAAGACACTTATCGTCATGAGAAGAAAGCTCGTATGGTTCCTCTACCTACCTTCAAAGGTGATCTTGCTGACTGGCGCTCCTTCTGGAGGAGGTTCCAAGATTATGTCGGAAAGCTTAAGAGGATCACAGATGAAGAGAAACTTAGCTACCTTCAAGACTGTTTGAAAGATCCAATTGCTCAAGATATTGTTGCAGATTCGATTAGGAATGGTGATAGTTTTAAAGAAGTGGAAAAGCGTTTACAAAGGAAGTATGACCAGCCCAGGGAAGTTTTCACTGAAGCTTTACGTGGAATGATGACTATTCCTAATGCCTCTTACTCACGTACTGGTTTGTCCAACATGGTCAAAGAGTTCAACAAGTACAGGAATATTCTACTACGCTATGGTGATGGCACTGCAAATCAGGTGTTTACAGCAATAATGGAAACTCACATGAGTCACAAGCTCCTAGAGGAGTGGCGCCTATTCACTAAAGATCAGTCTAGCATTCCACCTGGAAGTCTGCTCATAGACTTCTGTGACCAGCAAGAACTTGTTTTTAGTTACAATGACAAAGATCGCAGTCGTAATGTCAAGCCATCTTTTCACAAGCCTTTCTCCAGGCAGACTAATGGATTATCAACCACAAAATCCAATAAGTCACAGTTCTCCCTGTAATCAAAGGAACTGGTCCACTGCAAACTGTGTGCATCTGAGAAGCACCCAGTGTACTTGTGTCCAGAGTTCAAGTCTCGTGATGTATCATCTCGCCATCAAACTATTCAATCACTGCAAGCATGCTTCAATTGTCTGGGTACTAATCATTCCTCTAGACAATGTACTAGTAAGTCACTAGCTATGTAAAGTATGTGCTGGAAAACATCACACTCTCCTTCACCATCCTGACCGGCCTACTATTACTACTTCTCAGACCCCAGCTGTTTCTCAAGCTCCAACCACCACTACTTCTCAGGCTCCAGCAATCACTTCTCAAACACCAGTCACTTCAACTGCTCCTGCTCAGGCTTCCTCACTTGCTGTGACTATTCCTGACAAGACTGCTCTCATCTGCTCTTGTCAAGTTCTTCTTCAAACTGATGGTCATGCACAACTGGTGAGAGCCATGATTGATCCTGGTTCAACCTTATCTTTCCTAACTAACAAAGTAACTACTGCTCTCAAAGCAAAACGTATTCCTTTTGCCACACCGTCTGAAAACTTATGTGGCCAATCGTGTTGTGTCAATTGTCGATCAAATTCCAGCATCACTGGAGACATGTATCGTCTCCAGACAATCCTGCTGACCTTGGATCTCGGGGAACCACAGCAGGAGTGCTTGTTAAATCTCAACTTTGGTGGTCAGGTCCGTCATGGCTCTCACAGCCTCCTGACTACTGGCCAGTACAGAAGTTACAGATACAGACTACTTCACTCCCAGATATGAAGTCTACAGCACTCACTATTGAGACCCATCAACCTAATGAGGATATCACTTCCAGATTTTCATCATTTTCAAGGCTAATTTGTGTGGTCTCTTGGATGTACAGGTTCATCAATAATGCAAGGAGCAAACTGTCAGACAGGGTCTTTTCATCTCAACTGTCTTTACAGGAACTTCAAGTATCTGAAACTGTAATATTCAAATTACATCAGCAACATTTCATGTCCAAAGAACTCGCTGCTCTCAAGACTGAAATGGCTGTATCAGTTTCAAGTCCTCTTCACTCACTTCATCCTATCCTTGACTGTCATGGTGTACTACGTGTTGGAGGAAGACTATCCCAGTCTGGCTTGTCTTTTAGTCAATGTCATCCAGTCATTTTGAACAAGAAGGCACATCTTAGTAAACTTATTGTGCATCATCTTCACATCGACCATTTCCATGCAGGTCCTACACTTCTGATGGGCTTACTTGCACAGTACTACTACATGATTGGAGCTCGACGACTTGTCAGAAACATATCTCGCAACTGTGTTGTCTGCCAGAAGACATATGCTAGGACATCTAGTCAAATTATGGGAGAACTACCCTCAGCCAGAATCATGCCAGCTCCACCATTCTCCAAGACTGGAGTGGACTTTGCTGGTCCAGTCACCCTCAAACGTGGACATACTCGGAAGCCAAGCTATGTCAAGGCATATATCTCACTCTTCATATGTCTAGCTACCAAAGCAGTACATCTTGAGCTAGTTTCCAGTTTATCTACTGCTGACTTCCTTGCAGCCTTTCGTAGATTTGTGGCAAGACGTGGTTGTCCAGTTGAGGTGCTTAGTGATAATGGCACTAATTTTGTTGGAGCTAATAGAGAACTCCAGGAACTATACCAACATTTGGAATCTCAAGAAAGCAAACAAGAAATTTGCGAATACTTCGCATCTAAACGCATCACTTGGAAATTTTCACCAGGGCGAGCACCACACTTTTGGGGATTGTGGGAAGCCGCAGTCAAATCCACAAAGTCACTGCTGAAGAAACTTCTTGGTTCACAAAGTTTAACTGTGGAGGAATACTGGTCTGTCCTTGTTGATGTTGAATCTTATTGTCAACAGTCGTCCGTTGTGTCCCTTAAACACTTTACCTGAGGATGGATCGGAAGTTCTTACTCCAGGCCACTTTTTGGTGGGAAGACCTCTTACTGCATTACCGCAACTCTCATTGAAAGGCTTGCCTATGTCATCTGTCAAGCAATGGAATCTCTGCCAAAAGGTCTCGGCTGAGTTCTGGCAACGGTGGTCAAGAGAGTACTTGCAGATACTCCAGAAGTGACACAAATAGAAATCAACGCACAGGAACTTTCGTGTTGGAGATATTGTCCTCGTGAAGGATCAAGTACTGTTCACACATTCCTGGCCACTAGCACTTGTTACTAAACTACACCCTGAGTCAGATGAATGTGTGCGTACAGTGACTATTCGTACTTCTAAAGGAATTTATACTCGTCCTATCATACAACCTGTTCTACTAGTTCCACAAGGAGAGAACAAAGACCTTCAACCTCAGTCGAAGGAGGGGGGAGAATGTTCAGGCCACTGAACACTGTGTAACATTCATATTAACTCACTTTATTTTGTGTATTCTAATCTTATTATTTCCGTGTTGTTGACCTACCACTTTCCACTACTTCCGCTCCCCTGGTGTGTGCTGGCAGCTGATTGGTCAGTTGTTAGTGCATGCTTTCCAGCGGTTTCCATGTTAGCTGTTTTGTTATCACTTTTAGTTTAATCTCATACTTGTGGTCACTTGACTCTTGTATTTAGTGGTTATTTGCTCTAGTGCTTGTGGTCTACTATTCTATATCAAACTTGTCTAACCAATATATCTAATTCTGTGTGTGTGTGGAGACAGTGTAACTTGTCAGTGGATTTACAACCCATAAGAGTTATATATTCTAGTTTCTAATACATACACTCGGGACTTTCTCTAATTCAGGATTTGCATTGGATACTTCCAGTGTCAAAACCAGCATCAACATTATTAGCTACTCAGTTACACCCACTGCATTCATTGTAACCAACTTCTGTAATAATTCAATAACAATTATTTACTTTTTATTATTTTGAAAGTATATAAACAGTAACCATGGAAACCATTATTAAAATTATAATAGCTAACTTGTACAAAAAATTCCATAAAAACAAAGATATTAATTAGTGAATAGTAGAAGTAAACAATTTCTTAAGGTTGCTATTCCCATCATATCCTCCCATAACATGGACCTTGTCTGATGTCATGATACAGGTACAGTTAAATACTGCATGTGGTAGTTGTCCAGCCTGGACCCAGGTATTAGTCTCAGGGACATAGCGCTGGATGGTGGACACTGGCTTCTTACTCTTCATGTCCTCACCACCGACTGCTAGTAGAGATCCTCCAATGTTGAGTGGACAGAATCGTGTGTAGTTGAGTGAAGGTAGTTTGTTCCATATGTTGGAACTGTCTGATGAGGAGTGTGAAACAAGAGCCTCCAGAGATACACTATAGACATCTGGACTACTCTGCCACTGATCCCCACACACTCCCCCCATGAGGTACCAGGCATCTCCTATTGTAGTAGACTTCATCATCACCCATGGATTTGGTGTAGATGGTTCAGTGGACCACTGCATGTTGGATACATCAAGTACCTCAACAGTTTGTAAACAAACTCCATGGTAACCGCCAGCCACCACCAGCCAATGTTTATATGAAGTAGCTGAAGGCCGAGAGCGAGTTGTAGACATAGGAGGGAAGGGGTGTGTCCACTGGTTGCTGTCAGGCTGCCACTCTCCTAGCTCACTGCTAACAGAGTACTCTCTATTGCTTCTTCCTACCACAACCAATTTGTTGTTGATGGTAGTCATGGCAAACTCCCTGGTACTGTATGGAGGTAGAGTGTGCCACTGGCAGGACTGTGTGTTGTAAGCCATCACTATGTAGTCATCCTCATCTCTGCCAGTGTATCCTCCTCCAGCATACACTGTATCATTTATCTCTACTGATTGGATGTATAACCTCATTCCATAGCTCAATCCAACCCTGGTCCAGAAGTCTGGAGTCGTATGGCTGAATTATTCACAAACTCAGGGAGACTGGACACATCAAACACCAAACCATTCTGTTGAGCGATAGCTGAAAGCTTCTCAACTAACTCTTGAAGTGCTTCCTGTGGAGCTGGGGAAACTTCAGTGGAACTCACAACTGGATGAGAAGAGACAGGAGGAGAATTGTGGTCATCATGTGACTAGGTAGTGAGATCATTTAGAACTTGAGATTGATTAAAAAATGCTAGAGGGTGTGATTCACATTGTGGAGCAGTAGGAGTGGACACTAAATCTTGAGAAGGTGAATCAGGGAGCACTTCTGATGATGACTCCTGCCGAAGAGAGGGCGTGACATCATGACAATATTTGAGTAAGTATAAAACTCACTCTCTCCGAATAAATATTAGTGTAGTTCATACTTCTATTCCAGGACCAAATGGGTGAAGGTGGAAGGGCATATTTATAAGCCCAATGCAGCAGTGTTGTGTGGCATTGATGAGGATGTTTTTGAAGTGCTGATAATATCCTCAATCTACAGCATTAAAGAAGACATTATTTTCAAAGTAACCACTTATAAACTTGAACCATATGATAAACACTACCGTGCTCACATTTTATCTACTGCTGACAAAGTCAAGTATATATCTTACAATGCACTAATTCATTATATTCCTCTTCATCCTCGCATCACAAGAATTTTACCACAACACACTATCATAATTTTACCATTCTATATATCACATTGATTACATTGTCTTCACAAAAATATTGCCTTACATTATTACAACATTACACAGATTATTTTTGTTTTATCCAGCACTATTTCTAACAGTTAAACAGATATCTGCATGTGTTGTTGTATGAGTATAGAAAAAGGTTATGGCTTTATCTCTCCATAACACAAATCACTTACTTTATACAATCTACACCGCGAGTAATGGGCACAACTTCTATCGTATGTTACTGAACTGCAGTTTAAAAAAAAACTAACAACAAAAACTTGCACGTGACCGAAATTCATAAGAAGACTTCAGTAACATACTGTTGTCACATGACCAACCCATTGGCGCACATGATCCCTTCTTGTTTCGGCGGGCCTCTCTGATGGCGGCGGGATAGATGAGAAGAAGATTTAAGTAGAGATGTCTAGGAAAAGAAGTTTGCTGACCTGGGCCATGTGACTATTTTTAATTTGGTAAGAAGTTATCACATGTACCACACCGTGACAAGCTAATTGGACTTTTTTCCAGTGTAAAAAAATCAGTTTAGCTATACCCTAAAGATAGAACAATCGTGCACATAGAGTATAGTGAATTTTAGCTTTGCATTAAATGTCCCGAATTAGCTAAGATTGAAGTGATTTGCTTAAAGTCCCAATTACATCAAGAACGGACTTTGATAGTAATTTTTTTTCATTTTCAGCCACCAACAAGTAGTTGCATTCTGCCATGCCGATTAAGATGAAGGTTCCCATACTGGCGTGTGTGCATCTGCAGTCTGAATGATGTCCTGTTGTGATTTCAACCTTTCACAGTGAACATAATAATGGGGTAAGAACTTGATTGTAAATAACTGTAGTGTGCAGTGTCAGCATTCATATTGGCTTAACTACTCAATGCCTAGTGTTGCTCTTATCAGCACAGTAATTACACAACACTACTATAGTACAGTGAAGGTATTCGTGGTTCCATTACATGTCGCATACACAACAGCTAATTCCGATGTGAAACTTTGTGAACATTAACTCAGTATGAGAAAATGGGCGGACGGGGGGAGGGGGGGGGGTTTAAAAAGCTATCTACTAGAATGCAATAATCACACAATTATTGTGTGTGTACACGTGTGCACACGTGTACAACAAGCACTCAGAATTAATATTCGCAAGGCTTTATACAGAGGGCGGTGGTCATTAAGGTGGGCCTGATTCACACTGTGGTTCTCCCTAGGTATTTCGACTAAGCACAGTATTCTTTGAACTTCCACTGGGAGGGCTGTCCAGAAATGCCAGAAATTGTCCGTCCTGTCCCATTGTCCCATGGGACCTTTAATTCCATGGGACATCCATCTGTCCCACTACAGTAATGCCATCAATTGTCCCATGGGACTATGGTGGGATCACAGAAGGTCCCATAGGATGTCCATGCCAAAATTAAAGAAATTATGAAATTTGAAACTTATTCAGCTAGGAACCCTTCCCTGTAGTTGAATACTCGGGCTAGCCCGTTGTGTTTGTAGTAGTCACATGACCAACATTGGGGGGCTTTGCCCCCCACACCCCCCAAATGCCATCACAAACACATCAATCCGGCTAGTATGAGTTTACAGGTGGGACACACATGTATCTATAGGTGGGACAGATGGACGTCTCATGGAATCCCAAGGTCCGATGGGATGGGATGGACAATTTCTGGCATTCCTGGACATCTATGCCACCTTTCACAACTTTTACTGTTATGGTTTGCAAGCAGGGGCACTTTTCCACAAGTGTCCACTTAAGTATGCATACGAGAAGTGTAAATCTCATAGCACACATTTTCTGGACAATGATAGGAAAAAGTAGTAATAACATTACTAACACTAACTAGAACACCATAGGTGCGAACCCTCAGTGGTATTTGCGTGTACACAACAAAATAACCGTGCACTTTACGCTAACACATAACACAAAATCAAAAAAATAAATAGTCCATACTTCAAAGTTCGGAACAGCGATGAGCAATTATTGTAAACCCTTTACCATTGTGGTTCGTAACCAGAAGGTAATGGACGTCAAAGCAATAAAGCCTGAGTTTGATTTGCACTACTTGTTAGCAAGCCACTGTAACTTTGGGCAAACTTTTTGTTTGTGAAGAAATTTTGTGTCTGATAGAATTAGACATCTCTTCAAAACAACGTTCAGCTGGTATTCTCCACATATCAAATGTACTGGCCATGAAGTCAGCAAAAACGAGTAGTTGTTGTGACCCTTTACCATTTACAATGGGATTAAATGAACCGGTAACGGATATCACCATTAGAGAAAGCAATTGCCCCCGTGTTGGACTTGCTATTTCTAAAAATACAAAGCAAAAAAAAAAAAGGCATATTAAATGGACTTAAGTACAGTCCTTTTGATAGTTGGAAGGCTAGCAGTAACTACAATTTGGCAGATGGGGGTAGGCAGGGGAAGCGGGCCTACCTACTCTTTAAACTGATAGAATTGAACTTAATTACTTAGATTGTAATAGCTATTTAATATTATTATTGACAGCAAAGCTGTATTCAAACTTGTTATCATGTGCCATGCCTTTTCTCTGATCTGGTCCACGTGGCCTCAAGTTCCTCTAGAATTAAACTGTGTATGGCCATTAAGTATGTAAACCCTTTACCATACATCCAGAGCATTTGGTAAATGAATCGGTAATGGATATCACACAGAAAAAGCAATAGCCATGGGTGGGACTAAATTAAAACATATTTCATCGAGTAATACAGTTTGATGCCACTTCTATGCTTCAATGGCTGCCAACTTTGAGACCCGCTGTTGACAGAGTGACCGACCGCAGACTATTGTAACCCTCACAAACAAGCGCACTGAGGGTTGATAACAATATGTCTAGGGATAACAACATCTTGCTTGTTAAAAATGCTTACATAGATAATGTGATTCATTTAGTTCATTTGTAATAATATTCCACTCTGATTCATTAGTCTGTCAGCTAGTACCATATTTCAACAACCCTTACCCATTGTTGGTGTGGTGGGAAACTATCACTCTGAATTCTTGCTATACATTACAAACATGAAGGCATGCAGTAGTCTACTGCACAGTCACCCACTACCGATTAAGTGTCTATTTAACTTTTTTTTTTTTTCTTCTTTTTTTACAGTCCAATTTAAGAGCCCCTTACAGATAGGTACAGATACCTAAATAGATGGTTGGGGCAAACTATAGTAATGGCCTCATTCCCAGTAGTGTTGGCTGTTTTGTGAAAATATTTCACTATTCAGTGAATACAGAATCAGAAACTTCGAAAGGTAAAGGGTTTGCAACACACATACACACACGTGTGCACACACACACACGTGTGCACACACACACATGCACACACACACACATGCACACACACATACACACACATGGACCGTCACTTATCTGAACGCTTATGATGATATTTATTTGAATTTACTGTGCTAAAGTAGATAAGGATTCCGTTCCCCATTCAAAATGGCTTGTTTCTCATATCTGAGCACTTGATATATAACTATGGTTGAATTTTTATGAGCAATTCAAAAATGCATAATAATGATTTACAGTATATTAACACTGATAAGTGTGAAGTATAGACTAATCAAAAATGTGCATCAAAGTAGTGTAAGTTACAAAAATGGGTGTGGCTAAGTACACTGAGAGTCTCCAACCCCAAGCCAAAAATCCTGTAGGCAGTGCCATTGATTGACCTGATGCTATTTGGTGGGCCAATGAAAACAACCCACGGTTCTGTTGAAGAGAGCAACGATTTTGTGTTTTGTGTGTCATATGTTGTATATTTTCGATTAAAGATTGGATATATCTCACTGACGTAATATTATAAGGTAGAAATTTTACTAATAATGATACTTTACCAAAGTCTTCGTGCTGTTATAGTGAAAAGATCCTTTACCAAAAATAATTATAAACGTTAGCCAAACTACCAAGGTATAGGGTGTTCAATATTATATACCCTTCAATGCCCACCTCCAATGTAAATTAATGTCAGGTAACTGGCACCACTGTGGCTATTCTTTAGAAATTTCAAAATAATGCTTTACCAAGCTAGTCTGGCGTAGCCGACCCTTTAACTTTTATTTCCTTCCCCCGCCCACCAATAATAGGAAGGTAAAGGGTTGGCTATGCCAGACTATTACCAAGCAGCTAGTGCAGTGAAAAGACCCTTTACCGAATTATATAGATACTTTTTCGTAGCCAGACCCCTTACCTTGCACTAACGGTTTGGAAGGATCTGGCCATGTAAAAGATAGACAACGCTGGAAAAATCCAACTAAAAACAAAAAAAAAGACCCTTCCCTTAATTTTTTAGAAATGGGGGAGGAGTTCATGGCTTCGGGTACGAACTCGAGGAGACAATATTTATTTGGGATAGCCTGCAATGTAGTGTACTGTACATACATAATGAATTCCAGTTCTCCCTGACTGTTAATGTTTCTTAGGAGAGGAGAACAAATGTTAGGTAAATTTGTATAGCTTGTCATGTGAATCCCAGTCTGGGAAGTGTTTCATACAATCTTGCTCTCTCCAATCCTGCAACAAAACAAGTAAATAATAATTAACTGCAACTTATTATAATATCAACTGTAAAATACCCCTCTGGTTACTATAAATATATATAATGCATGGTTCAGATCAATATGAGATGTTAAGGTATATTCTAATAAAGGTGTTAGCTAAACACCCCATGTTTAAGCACACCCTTTTGAATGTGATCCTAGAGTGTGAATTGTGGAAATTATTATAAGTCAACAGGTTCATTATAAAATGTTGGTATGTAAAAAAAGTATTCCTGAAAGGGTGTTACCTATTATTCCTGACATAAATACACTCTTTTTGGTATGATCGTTTCGCAGTGTGAGTGTAACAGCACACCCTATAAGTGTAACAATACACCCCAATGCAAAATGTGTTCCAGTACACCCCACTTAGGGTGTAACTAAACATCCTGGTTTAGTGTAGGAGGGAAAGCTGGTAAGTGTTGGAGAAAAGCTTCTCTTCTCCCCCACTCTCCCCCCATATATAGGACCTGGACAATGAATAAGTGTGTGGTCTGCAGCTGGTAAATGTAGATTCATTAGTATTTCATCTTGAAAACTGAAAGAACTCATAATGTAAATATTACAAACTATTAATTGAATAAATCTAAACTTAATGAGTTATAACAAAAAAACATTAGTTGATTTCTGCTGATTTCTTCCTCAACATTTAATAATACTTTTAGTTATCTAGCTTAATAAATTTGCATTATTTGATTCCAAAAAAAGGCAGCAACTACAGTTTTCAATATTATGTTTGGACTCCAATTCTTGTGCATGATTACAGTACATTCCTTTTCCTGCAAACAACAGCTAAAGTAAGCTCAATAAAATAGAAATTTAAGGAACCCAGCTGTGTTCAGGAAAATGTTAAATTGAAAGTATCTACAATCAATTATAGTAGATAGTGGAGTATATGAATAATATAGTAGTACAGAATACTATTTTGTAATAAAGACCGCACTTCCATTGAATAAAACTTCGTGAAGAAATGAAATCATAAAGTAAGCATAGATTAATCACCTAGATGGTCATCTAACATTTTGATGTCGTAATTCATTTTTAAAAAAAAAATACACATTAGAAAGCAAATATAACAGTAATCATTTAATTATGCAGTTAATATTTAATTCCCAAAATAAATAAGTTAGATTTAAAAAAAAATTTTTTTTTGAAGTGGTGGAAACTTATTTTTTCCATATTTTCTTTTCTCTTTAAGTTATAGATAGCTGAGTAATAGGAAGATTGGTTGTTTTTCAATTTTTATTTCTGAATTGTATTTATTTGAATAACACTAGGAATTCTTTGGTGAAGTGACTATTGTAATTATAAAATATTTCAGACAAACAATTATAATTAACCTTTTTTCTGTTGGTTTCAAAATACTATAATATTGTAATACTACATTAATTAATTTCTCACTCTTCCTTCTTAATTACTTCCAGTTTGAATTAATTATTTTCATATTTGCATAATCTATCTTCAGTTTTGATAATTTTAGCAATTGAGCGGGCTATAAGAAGAACTGAAGAGTCATTCCGAAGTCACTGAACTGATTTCCAGCCTTTCTATCTCATTTGGCGGTGTTATTGGCTTCATCGTTTGGAGGACATGAAGTTTAGAGCTTTGAGCATTTCTTGTCTTTGTTTGGCGCTGGCCGTTGCTTCGGCGGTGCCTTACCCCAACCAGGCAGAATCGAGTTCTACGAGGAGGTTCCAATGCCCAACGAGTACCACCTTGCTTAGTCCGTCGCAATTTTGTGATGGACTGTACGATTGCAGTGGAGGAGAGGATGAAGCCGGATGTACATGTAAGTATATTATTCTCTTCATCGAGCTATAGCTATTATTCCGTCTTTTCTTTTAGACAACAGGGGAAGGTCCAAAGATAACAGAGCAGATATGGTGAGTTGAAAAAGTATATTATTTATGTTGCCGTTTAAATGAAACCTATTGTTGTAGGTGGCACTTCAAATGATTCAAAGAATGTTGAAGGATGCAGAAAATTGACAAGACTATTGACAATGATTTAGACTATTTTGAAACTATTTTCACTTTGTATATTTAGAACAAATCAGTCATACTCTGTTTAGTAACAGAATGTAATAGTAGTATTAATACTTATAAAAAAAACTTGGATATAAAGTCATTTAATTATATCTAATTTGGCTGCTGGCATTAGCTAATTAATAAACGCCACCATACCTAGTACATATAGTTGGATGAAGTTATGTTGCCGTTTAAATGAAACATATTGTTGTAGGTGGCACTTCAAATAATTCAAAGAATGTTGAAGGATGCAGAAAATTGACAAAACTATTGACAATGATTTAGACTATTTTGAAACTATTTTCACTTTGTATATAGAATAAATCAGTCATACTCTGTTTAGTAACTGAATGTAATAGTAGCATTAATACTTATAAAAAAAACTTGGATATAAAGTCATTTAATTATATCTAATTTGGCTGCTGGCATTAAACACCACCATACCTAGTACATATAGTTGGATGGAGTTAAGTATCCATCCTGTCAGTAGTGAGCAACAAACTAGCTTGAAGATCAAACAACTTCCCCAAAAATGCATGTTATTGGCGAGCGAGCGTAGCGAGCGAGACACTTACAGGGGTAAAAATGAAAAAATCGAGGATGTTTGTTTATTTGAATATATGTTTGGACGTACGTATGTCATTTTGTACTTTGACCCTCGCGTTTTTGTGTTAGTTACGTGGTCGACCCCATCCCAAATTGCACTAAACAGAATCCTCTGGTTTATCGATCAGTACCCATCATCACCCTAGAAATTGAATTGTTTACCGTTTTGAATTCTTTTGCGGGTGCAGTTAAAACTTGAAAACTTAAGGGACTTCCATTTCTATTCGAGTTAGTGGCGGTGGTAAGTCAATGCGCTCTTTGTCATGGTTATAAGCCTTGCGCAACAGTATTTACTTGAAAATACATTGTCCACTAGACTACCACGAAGGTAAGTCTGTAGGTGCATGTCCAGTTGTGTCAAAGCATTGTGTGTTACAACCATAACTTAGCTAAAGAATATCACAAAGAAAACTTTTAAATAACGTGTATTGTTTTGTTGTTGTTTTTTTACTTCAATTCAAGCAGTTGCAGAGAGTTGTTACTATGGCACTGAAATCCCTTTACCGTGTATGCGAAATTTTAAAACTGGACCTTATTTTCAGTAGCTTCAGTGTTAGAAGTCAAAATCATTCATATAAAACCAGTATAGTCTTTAGGCTCGCTCGCCATTTGTGCTCAAGCACATCACTGGTAGTTCCTACCAAACTACATACGTACTTCCTATAGCTATATATGCACTCATATTGTAGTATTGTTGAGCACAAATGGCGAGCGAGCCTGATAGTTAGGTAACATAAAATGTTACTATGTTTTAGCTTACTTCATGCAAACACTATAATAGCAGTTATGACATTTGATTTCAGCAAACAAATATGACAGGATCTGAGAAAACAGCCCACTTCGCGCAAAACATGAAATTGAGATACAGGCAAAAACATCGAGTTGGGCATAGAAATTTGAAAACATTTTTATTTGTTCATACCAATCTAAAACCCTTTGCCTACCTATTGACAAAATTTGAAGTGTGAACGACAAGTATTTCATGGCGAGCATGTCGTTAGAAATGCCGCACTCCTTTCAAACGCGTTTTTCTCAATTTTTCCGAAATAGCGTGGTAGAACAGGCGAAACTTTAACGGCTCATAACTCGAAAACTACTGATAGCCTGCTAATTATTTATGGCTCATTTTGAAGGAAATTTTAAGGAGTACATAGCTATTACAAAAATAAAATTTTGATGGAGTGCTCCAAGTGGGCTGTTTTCTCAGATCCTGCTACAAATACAAAATCACTCTCTTACCTTATTAATGGTAACTTTTGTAGTATCAAACATCAACCATTCTGATAATCTCAATCACCAGTAACTCTTGAACAAGCTCTCAGCTACGATAAAAAATAAACCAGTGTTATCATTTGTAATTTTAGCCAACAAATATGGAATTACTACTTACATCATTGTTGAGTATTGATAACTTCTGTAGTATCAAATTGAAGTTACTTTGACCATCTGAATTACCTTGAAATCTTGACAACAAGCTCTCACCTACAAAAACATAAGACAATCAATTTTAGCACACAAATACAAAATTACTTTTTTACCTCATTTTCTTGAGCAGTGGTAACACACTTACAGGGGTAACTCAATCGAAAATCGGGGATGTTTGTTTATTTATATATATGTTTGGACGTATGTATGTCATTTATTTATTTATTGAATTGTTTACACCTTTGAATTGTTTTGCGGGTGCAAAAACTTACTGGAGCTACATTTCTATTTGAGTTAGTGGGGGTAGTAAGTTAATACGCTATTTGTCACAGTTATGAGCCCTACTCAACAGCATTTATTTTAAAATTCATTGTCCACTAGACTAACCACGAAGGTAAGTCTTGCCTAGGTATGTTCAGTTGTGTGAAAGTATTGTGCTTACAATACTACTAATATCAAGTGAAAGCAAAAAAGTTGATTCGACCGGTTACTATGGCATTGAAGACCCTTTTCCAGACTTAATTTTATGATTAAAGAACATAAGGTGATAATAGACAATGGAGCTGTGGTGAGACCAGTAGGGAGACTTGAGGTCTGTCACATGAATCAGACAAACACTAAGCAGTTCAATGCTATGTGGGAGATACTCAGAATCTAAACCCTGTGACCTAATTCTAACACTTATCGAGTTCCCAGTAGCTATGACAATTTAGGAGTTTCTATGAATTTTGCCGTAGGTACTGACTGAAAAACAGCACAAAATGCAGATGTATATAATAATCTGACAAGTGCAGGAAATGCTTCATGTATGAGAACTGTGTAGTATGATGAATGTAGTGAATGAAATTTACTTATTAATTAATGAAAGCTGGTATAAAATTAATATAATTCAAAGGCCAAGACAAAAGTTTACATTTAGTACATATAGCTACAATAGCTAGCACAAACATCACCACATGTATATAAATCAGTTCTTGTTACTGTTTCAAAACCAATAAAATCTTGAAATAATAATTGTCTCCTACATGTAAGCTTATTATTCATGTAAGTCAGACGAATAGTAGCCTTTCTTTCCTTAATATAGCTACTGCTCTACGTCCATCCCTACTGGCTCTTCCTGTCTTGTACATATTCCTCAATACAACTAGGTAATCCACAATGGATAATACGATCAATATCGGGACAGTCAATTATATACCAAAGTTGCTATAACTATCCCTAATATACTGTTCACTTTACAAAACCGATCTATAATTTCCTCTCTTTTTGCTGGCTTTGACACACGTGTAATGAATCTCTTCCATGCGAAACTGTGGGTGTGGCCTCCGAGCAAGGATGAAGAAGAGGACTGAAGACCGAGATAGAACTGTTGAACAGACTGATGTTATTGTTATTGTGTATCTGTATATATGTAGTGTATGATTTTTGTATCACGTAGCTAGCGTAGGTAAAGGATTGTCATTTATTTCCTGTGAATGATTTCGTGTGTATGTATAATTTGTGCTCCCGGGTGTGGCCGGATGTTTTCATCTTTTTGTGTTAGAGCACGTGCGTGGCCTTTGGACAATAAATAGTCGAGCCACGCACATGTCAACTAGTCCTTCATAATTTCACAAATTAGTTTAATACCTAACTCTGTGAGCCCTCTGCGCCAGCGCCGGACGAGCCTCAGTAACCCCGCATAAGGGACTGGCGGTTTCAGTGGTCGATAGCAAAGGTGAAGGAGGATTCCGTGGCAGCGTACCAAGTCCGCGCCAGCTCAGGAGAGTTTAACCGTCATCCCGAATCAGCGCAACCACAGAAACTTTTATATATGAGGATATCCAGGAGGTTCTGTTAGTTCACTTTCAAATGTCTCATGCAAAGTAAAATACAAATTTGACCAATCTTGGTACTTGCGGCAGAAAATGACAGTTTTTGGAAAATTTTCTCATTTTTCAATAAGTTCTTCTCCTAGTTTTGTGGCCAGTCTGATAACTTTTACTGGTTGATCAACCCAGTAGAATATGTTTGTTCTTTCAGGAGACTTGACTATTAACTTCGGGCTCTGTAGTGCCAGTTTAGTTAAGAACTGCTAGCAATGTAGTTGAGGGAAGTAGCTATGGTGGATTCAAAAACTGTCACTGTGGTTCCATTGAATGGTTCAGATGACTCAACCTAGAAAGTTCAGTGTCCCATAGAATTGACAACAGATGATGAGAGTATTTGATTTTATGGAACAAAACGTGCTCCTGGTCATGCACAATCTGAAAATATGCAAAGTTCATGAGCATATGGGATCGTGCTCTACACTGTAAAAATTATAGCGTGAAAACCCACCAAATTCACACCAAACTGGTGGTGTAAATGCCCACCACCTATGCATAGTGTGTCCTTCACACCTTCTTCCTAGTGTGAATGCACACTTAGTGTGAAATTCACACTCAATGGAATAGCATGGACCCTTTACCGAACATTAATTATATTCATGTGCTGGCACAAACCAATGCTATTATCATTGTAATCTACCTTATAAATGTTTTGTACACTTGTGTGCTAGATAAGAGAGTTGACTAAGATTTTAGTCGTCTGATTAATGAAATCTGGGATTATACCAATCTCTTTTTGGAAAAAAATGTTGATATGTAATACTAGAATCAATGTAACTTTAAATAATTTAGCATTATAGTAAGTATGAGTTCATAGTGATTGTGGTGAGAATTCACACTAAATTTGGTGTGTACTTCACACCCTAACGATGAGGTGTGCACATCACACCATATTTGGTGTGATTATTGTTACAAGTGATTCACGCTTAATTTGGTGTGAACTACACACCTTTTGGTTTACAGTGTAGCTACTATTGTTTGTCACTTGATCCCTCATTGCTGTATCTTCTAGGGGAACTAGAAAACCCTATTGTAATCGGGAAGAAGTTGTCTGATTAACTCCAAAAGAAAACATGGAAAATTAAATTGGATCTTCGCAGAAAGCTGTATTGACTGAGTTCGAAAGAAGGGGAATCAATTCAGAAGCACATTAAAGTTATTTGATGGACTATCGATCAATCAAGGAGGAAGATCAAGTGGTGCATCTTTTTGCAAGTTTACCTGAGTCTTAGTGGCAAACATTGATGTACCAAGTATGGACATAGCAACAGAGTGTTTATTACATGAGGAAAGAAAATCAAAGGAACGTGAAGGATCTTGATCAAGTCATGAAAAAGCAGTGACAAATTGGTTCAAAAGAAATTCTCTGGAGTGTTTTCATTGATGGAAAACAGGTCATATCAAGTGTAACTATCATTTCGTATCTGGGGAGAAAAAGAAGTTCAGGCCTAACCACTATGGAAAGCAGACAGCAAACAAAGCTTCTGTAGTGAGTGAATATAACTCAGACAGCGGAAGTGATGCTTAAATGGTCAGTCACCAAGTGCTCTCAGCTGATACTCCTAATAAATTGATTATAGACTCAGGAACAAGCTGTTATTTGTGTTGTGACAGTGCTTTTTGACCAATTAGAAGACTTGAAACACCTTATTGATGTTTGAAATTGAGATGGAAATTTCTTGAAGGCTACTGGCTGAAGGATTATAATTATTTCTAAATATGAAAGTGTCAGGTCAAAAATGAAATGAGTGCAGATTACTTGATATTCCGTATGTGACATTGTTATCTTATACTCTACTGAGTATTTCTAAGTTACAGAGTTGGCAATGGTACTGATTTCAATGAGAAAGGTAGCCAAATATACAATGCAAGAGGAAATTTAATTGAAGGATTAAAAGTTGGAATTCACTATTATTTGAATTGCTCTGTAATGCATACGTAAATGTCTCAAAAGACAAGATGGAAAAGAATATTTGACATTGTTGCTTTGGACATCTAGGAATACAAAATCTCCAAAGGCTTGCAAGAAGCAAGATAGTGAGAGGATTTGATTTTAATGCATCAAGGGATGTAAAGCATGTGTGGAAGGAAAATATCAGAGAGGTTATTTTCCAACTAGTAATAGAGGTACAGCAAAGAAGTCACTCGCATTAGTACATAGTGATGAATTTGGAAATATAAATTTAAAAAGTTTGCGTGGAGCTGAGTGTTTTTTAACTTTCGTTGATGATTTCTCTCATTATACATGGGTCTATGCTTTAAAGAAAGAGGATGAATATTCAATTAATTTTTGAAGTGAAAGGCTCTAGTGGAGAGATTCAGTGGAAAACAACTGAAATTTCTATGTTCTGACAAGGATGGTGAATATGTCTTCAATGAATTTGAGGATTACTTGATGTCACATGCCATGAGTGTACAGCTCCCTAATCACTCAAGCAATATGGTACAGCTGAACGAATGAACAAGACTCTAGTTGAGATATTGCGTTCTATTTTGATTGATACTAAATTACCTCATGCAGTATGGGCAGAAGCTGAATCTACTGCAGTTTATTTGAGAGACAGAAGTCTGACTAAAGCTGAAAACATGACTCTGTTTGAGGCCTGGATGAATTAGAAGCCTCAAGTAGAACACTTGTGTGTTTTTGGATGTGAGGCATATGCTCATGTTCCAAAGATGAAAGAAAAAAGTTAGATTCAAAGTCAAGAAAATGTGTATTTTTGGGTTATGGAGTGGAAACAAAAGGTTATAGACTCCATGGTGGTGTGAGAAGATCAAAAGTGGTCTACAGTCTAGATGTTAAGTTCAATGAAAGGTACTAATAGTGAATTGAACAGATTTGTACAGAAGAAAAGCATTTCAGCTTAATACTGGCGATGTTACTGATGAAAATGAAGTTGATACAACATTTATATTACTGGGCTCATTGTGATCTTTTAACTGAACTACACTGGATTCTCTATTCATGTTAAGTGCATAATAATTGTTTAGGTCCAATGCCACAGAATCTACCTTAATATCACAGGATTCAGATAAGAATAAGGTAGTGTTTACTGGAACTGGTAGAGTGTATAAATCTAGCTCTGATTTTGTTTGTTGAATTCTATAAATACAAGCAACATTTTATTGACAGGATTATAATTATTAATAGTTGTACTATGGTTTAAGTTATTTCTTTATCTACTGTTTTACAAGTAATAAGCAGTCCACAGATGTGAAGGCTGAAAAGCATTGTATATTTCACTCATTTTGAACTACTGTCCTGCACTGGTTATATCTTACCCAGCTGTCTTTAGTTGTACTCCAGTACTTAGTAGGTTTTTCATGTGCTCTTCTACAGCTTAGTTATAGTTTTTCTTACCAAAAACTAAAATACCCCAAAGCTAAGCAGGTTTGGATTTAGTTTTTGCAAACTAAAACAACTCCTTTCAAATCATCATGTTTTGAATGATATCATTCTTTACATTGAAAACCCATGTAACTAAGGGACCTTTTTGTATCAGCTTTATTCTGTAATACATAGACACCATTTTTGCAAACTTGATTCTGCTTTATTATATTAGTCAGACATGTTTGAAACTTATCTATTTCCTACTTATCTATGCACAAATCTAGATGTGCTCTCATAGTATAGTTAAACTGAATGCCATGTGAATCTAAAAAATAACCACATGGGTACACAAAAAAGACCCCACTATGCTTTTCCAATCTGTCTTTGGGTTTCAATTAGTCTTGTAGAAAAGTTGGAATATTTACATTTCACTATAACTGCTATTTTGCACTTGAGAGAAGGTGAAATATTCAGTGCTAGGTGAGTAATCATGTATATCTACAGTTCCTGCAGGACAGAAATTGATGGACACTCAGTCAATATGGTTACCAATGACATGTATTATTTATACAACTCAAGATTTTTTTAACTCATCTGTCAACAATTTGTAGGGAAAGGTCCTGCAGCTAGATCTTGTTATTTTGAAAACCCTTCATCAGCGTGATCGTTGCATTAATATATACTTAGCTGTCTGTCGGCCATTCTCCCCTTTCTAGTATCCCTTGAACTACTTTTGGTAATCCCAGAATCTTGTTCCAGTACTCCATTTTGTCATAAGATAATGTTGAGTCATACAACAACACACTGGAACTATCTGGTATATCACATAGTTTTGAAGAACTTTGTTGAGACTTATAGAATAGCAAGGTTTTTCCAAAATTTAATACATACTATCAATAAAATACAAGAAAAACATAGAGGGATATCTATGGATAACTTTACTCCACATGAGACAAGCAGAGACACTTTGTAGAGCATCACAATGATCCTTATACTACATGGGTACATATACACAATACTTTTATCTTATTAAACAGCAAACCACTCGTGATTGCTAATTACCAGTAAATGATCCAAAAAAGTAGATGTAGATACCTCACTCATGCTCACACTGAACATATGTCCATTATGATGAAACAAAAGACTTCTGGCAGCAACAGATCTATTTGTATGAAAGCAACAACTATTGAAACTACATTTCGGGCAATTGACAAATAATTTACCATTGCCATGACTTGTCCTTACAACAAAACTTGTTGATCAGGAATTCAAATGCATCTTCAAGTTGAGATTAGTTCAGCCATACACATAATAGAATGACTTCTATTAGTCAACACTTTTAGGCATGAAATGTAGATCAGTTAGAGTTGAGTGCAACATCGCATCGGTTCCAACTGTTGGGATTTCAGCGGGACACTCCCAATATCTTGCCTTCAGTCAAAGTCCCACTGTACACCAGTCAATGTCCCCACAAGTACCTTCAAGGTACTAATATTAGCTACTCATCAAATTTTAAAGTAAGTATTTGGGTGCCAAGAATAAATTTTCACAATCTTAACGAATTAATAATGCACAAGAACAGCTCAATAATTGTGGCCTCATGGTTAACTCTAATAGTAGGGAGATATAGATTTTGTTGTGAGTGTGTAGTTCCAATGTAGCTGAATTAAAAGGGCCGAGAGAGAATGTCATTTGGATAATAATGGGATTAATAATTTCTGGAATTGGCTTTAGCTCCAAAAGTTTTATTATTAATATATATTCTTTATTTTTCTATTTTTTTAAACAAATAGATTCCAGCTAAACTATTGCAAAGCAACTAGTTTAGATGGAAAAAATAATATTTATACTATGACATCTATCCTGATACAGCATATATAGTAGGTAATTCGTTAAAATTAACATTAATAAAAAAAAAAATGATGTACCACTCTCTAATCCAATCCCCCACCCAATCCAACCCAATTGTCCCTATGGGCTGTTTTCAAAAGTTGCGTATGTAACATACTGAACAACTTAGTTTTGTGTATGGACTTTTATACGGTCATCATAACTAGAGCACTCTTATTCCTGCAACTAGATGATGTATGTATATGAGTATTGTGTATGCATACACTTCCCAGTCCACTCTGCCTTGCCAACTGTGTCCTCTATTGTGAAGCATCTATCACACGCTAAATATACAATTTCTCTTCCGAAAGCTTTGCCAACAGTGATACTTCACTATTGAATCAAGGTATCAATGGTTGATATAAGTAAATTACAGCTACTAACTGATTGGAGCATGTTCTTATTATGTTATAGTTGTTATATTGCATGGTTGAAGAAATAAAAATACATGCTTAGAGCAACTAACTAGATACAGAGTAACATGAATAAACCACGTAATAAGGATAAATGCATCTATGGCCTTTAAAATATTCAAAATTAGGGCAAACATACTTTGTATCAAGCAACAATGTGTGTAAAGGCTGATAAATTTGCTTGCACTTATGCACACTCAGGGTTAACATGTCCAATGAATATGCATAAGGAAATGGGAGTATTAAAATATAGTCTAAATTTCTTTCTTAGAACAGAAATTTATCATTGCTAAGTGCCTGAAATTTCCACACATAATTTTGAAACTTCAAAGCATTGCTGGCACACTCAAATTTCTTTAACTGAGATGAGGCTGGTAAAAGAGTTCGACGATTGTATAATTGGGCACTCAAGTTGTCTGAGTATGATTTTGAGATGGTGTATCGCGCCGGGAAGTTGAACATTGTGGCAGATGAACTGAGTCGTTGCCACGCCGACGGAGATGTCTGTGATGAGGTCACCCCATCTTTTGAGGAGGGGGGAGATGTGGGCCCCCAAAGAGCATGCAAGCCCACATTTGAAGGAGACGGAAGACATGAGAAGGAGAGAGAGACCAGGGAAGGAGAGGGAAGAAGATAAAGAGAGAGAACATGCATAGAAGATATTCATTTTTGTAACTATTCAATGTTGTAGATGTTTGTGTGTGCGGATTGTTTACAGGTGTTTTGAGACTAACTTGTGTGTCACCTTATATGGTCATATTGTGGAAGAACCATGTTGTGTGTGTGTAAGGGGTTGAATGGTCATGTGGTGTTGTTTGTGCTGTATCATCCTTGTTTTGTGGGTGGAACTCTGGACTGTGTATAAAACTCACCCACCATCATTTTTGTAGTCAGTCTATTTCATATCAAGTTCTAGTTAAGACTAAGTTCTTGTTCGCTGTGGCGATAGAGTAGATTCTGGTGGCAGCGATACTATAAGCTGCCTACCTACTGTGAGTTACCTGAAGTTCTGAGGAGCCAAGGGCCCACACGCTTGGCAGCACACAAAACCTTTCTATATTTTACCTGAAATAGCAATGTGTTATATAGCTAAACAATAAGCTGATAATACTGATAAGCTAAAATTTTTATATAAGAAAAACTTCCCTAGATTTCATTTTGAAATATTTGGTAAGGTTAGAACTCTCCACTTACTTCTAGCACTGAGCCATATGAACCTGTTCCAAGTGTCTTCCCTGTAGGTATCACTTGGTCTAAGAAATATGTTGCACCAATCGTTTCTAAACGTTCGAGACCAGCCTGGTCTTCTAGCCATGATTTAGAATCCACAAAGAGAATAGCCAGATATCTACTCAGAGCTCCGAAACTTTTATAAAGCCAGCCGAAAGGAGTTCGTAGTGCGCCCCTCGAAGACAAATAAACAAGGTACACGCCCACTCATAGTATTAACACACGCGACCCTTTACCTTCTTCGCTTGGGAGCGTGGGAAGGGCTTGGGAGCAGTCTGGCGTCGCCGATCCTTTCCTCTCCCGTTCTGTTACTCTTTACCAGACGAAAAAAAAATCATAAAATCGTTTTTCTGAAATCGTTGTTCAAAAATCGAATTTTGGAAAACGTTTTTTAGAATTCGTTTTTCCCCGAGCGATTCCCACGTAGTCATTTACTAGTAAAAAACTGTCATTGAATTTTGTCACCGATGGCGTTCCATACTACTGAACCCTAAACCTATTTTATTGGGAGCGTGTTGGGGAAGGAAAGTCATGAATATTATAATAACCATACCGGTGTCGCAGGGAATACTGTCCCCCGTGAATAATGTCCCCCGTGAATAATGTCCCCCCAACTGCTCGAGTCATACTGCGAACACTAATGTTTTTATTTTTGGATTACCCTTTACCAACTAAATACTACGCTGGTAGGAGATGGAGAATTACGATCATATTTAGCTAAGACTTTTTGTACTCTGGTATATACCCTGATTCGCAAAAATGAATACTGAGAAGGATAACCAAGAATTTTTAAGTCTGTGAACCACACAGTAATGAAATCCCACTTGAAAGTGATGACAAAAGTGAAGAAGATACTTTTACAGTATTTAGCCGGCTATTAAGTAATTTTGATGTATATTTATTAAGATACAATTCAATAGTGATATTAATAATAAAGTACAGTAGACCCTCTCATATCCACCTATATGGGACCAGACCTATGTGGGACCAGCCCTAAGTTCCGATAAGTGAATTTTCCGGATATGTGAAGCCACTTAAAAAAATTGGTTTAAATGATTTTTTAATGATTAAAGTAAATGACAGAGTTAATTAACTATAGGCTTCCTTTTTGAAGGTGTAGGGGTAGCCATTATTAGCCTACAGCAACACACACATTACATTCATGCTCAGGAATTTACCATAGCTAGCTGCTTAACTGCTTACCCAGAGCAGCCCAAGGTAGAGTTAGATCTGGAGATAACAGCTGGCAGCACAATGCTAAAGTAAACTTGCAGTGTGCTTCAATTGAATTTTAATTGAATTTTAATTTTGGGCCGGATAAAGCTGGGAGCCGGTTATGTGAGGCCCAGGATATGGAGGGTCTACTGTAGTTAGCTTGTGTTATTGTTAAAATGTAGTTGGTACTTTAGAGTTATATTGGGAAAATTAAAATATTGACACTTGGTATATATTCTATTCCAAAAGCATTTTTTTTTGTGTTCAAAATAAGCCTCTCCACTTCCTGTGTTCATATTGCCTCTATTTGCACAACTACAACTAATTAATTTTTTAAACTAACCATTTTGAGTAATGTCTGAATAATCATTGAAACTAACCTGTTCTTTCAAATGGGGCCTATAATAACTATAAGTGTTCAGTTTTTAACTCGAAACCTCAAATGCAATGTGTGCATGTTCCCTTTATTAAACAGTACCTGTCTCTTTTGAAACAGGTAGCTAAAATGAAACACGTTTTCTGCATCAATCTGTTCAAACAAGACAAGTTATATATCTCACTTGTTCATCTCAACTTTGGCCCCCCTGAAGATATTCAAAAATTAAACTTTGACCCCCCCAGCTCTTATTAAATATATGGAAAAAGTAAAAAGAAATTTCAATGCAGAGCCACCGAATTTATTCTTGAATTCTCATTACCTCATCCTGACTTAAGCAACAATTCTCTTACACTTCATATGCTACTTTGAAATTGTTGATGTCAATTTTCATGATTAGTTGACTCAAACATCAAAGCGATTGTTTTAACATTTATCAATGTGAGCATCCAAAACACTAATACTAGATCTTCTCTTCTGATAAAATTTTTATTTGGAGTGGTACTTGTCAGAAACAAATCTCAAGTTTATGAAATAAATAGCCTCCTTAAATTTTCACAATTGATCAAGAAAATCAGGTCTAAAATTATTCAAGTTATTATGATCTTACTTCAAATTGATTATGATCCATACAACCCCTGCTATCACTGTGTCCAATCATGTTTTAAAACTGCCATTTTCACATTCAACTACACTAGAGCTGAAACTTAACTTTTTGTTCATTCATGTAAGTTAGCTACCTGGCCAGTAGAGCTTAGCTATACTTCAGCACTGATCTTTTTTCATTTTTTAGTTTTTTTAGTCACTAAAAAACTTGAAACCAAAACAACAGTATTTTATACCCCAGTAAGATGAATAGTTATGACACAAAGTAGGCAGTTCAGTACCTGATAATCACCAGCTTTTGAATTTCTAGAGTTCAGGAGGTGATAATTATTGAAGTGATTGATGACTTGCAAAAAAAATTATACTAGAATATCTTAGTTTTAATTAGCTCGCTACAAATTTATAGCCACCACCTTGAGCAATTACAAAAAGTATAGCCAGAGTAATTAAACTAATCAATTTCAAAAAGCTATAACCTAAACTTTACATTATTATAAAGGTATTGCAGGTTGTCAGAGTTAGCAGTTTAGAACAGGAGTAGCTAGCAGCTCGTGATTTTCTTTACACAAGTGGTCAATATTAGTCATACCCTTACCTTCATTTTTCCCTAGGTCCATACACCTCAACAGTATTAACTTATTGTCAGACATTTATTCGGTATGTATGTCTGTATGTTGTTGGTATGTTGGTTTCAATAGTTGTAATAGTGTTTTATGTTACCTAAGGTTTCTTGTTACAAATATTTAGACTGTGTGAATGTTTGTGCTTTCATTTTTTATTAGTCAGTTTACAGTTTCCTTCCTTCTTTGTGATTGGTCAGTTTTACATTCTTTGAGATCCCATTGGCAGTCTATAAGACTAAGGACAGTCATACTCTCACACACTCTCTCTCCATTATCTTTCATGATTTTTAATAACAATTTAAACTTGAACTAAACGGAAAAGGCATTAATTTTAGCATTGTTGGATAGACCTAGACAAGAAGCAGAGGGCCTGACAGGATGTATTTTACAGTAGTTTCAGTGTTACAGTTTACTGCAGGAATAGACTAACTTCTGTATGCCCATGAAGCTATTATAGATAGATTAGGATGGACAGAATTAATATGCATTGTATTGTTAATACAAAACTAAATCCCTGGTTCTTCCTAACTCCATTGGCATTGAGTGGAGTGACAACAACCAATTGTTTTGTGACTCCCAAAGTTGGCGGAGATTGTGGTAGTTTGACTGAGGGGATGATCAGAGATGGTAGAAGGAGGCGGCAACCAGAGTTCTGGTAGGCTGGTCAAGTTCAAAGCCACAGATTATCAGGATAAAGATGGGTTGAATGGACCACCCACAAAATTTCAATAACCAGAGTTGACTTACAAAATCTACTAACAGTTACAATAGTAATACTGCTATCCATGAATGTAGCATGAGTAAAGAACATAATGTGGTGTGTAGTAGGGACACGTGAGTTACTGCCACCAGTATCAGAACAACACCAGCAGTTCAAGGCTATGTGGGAGATACTCAGAATCCAAACCCTGGGACCTAATTCTAACACTGATCAGGTTCCCAGTAGCAATGACTATTTAGCAGTTTCTATGAATTTTCCAATGGTACTGACTGAAAAACGGCACAAAAAGCAAAGGTTAAATGTGCCAATTGCAGGAAATACTTAGTGTATGGGAACTGTGTAGTATGATGAATGTAGTGAATGAAATGAATGAATGTATGAGTATAGATAACAAATTAATTGTCAAATTAATACAAGACTGTCAATGTCTAATGAGTATATGAATGGAAATGTGGCGACCTTCACCACATCTTCCCCTCCTTCAAACTTGATATCTATGATTGAGATGATTCCTCCACAATCCATCCTGTCGAGACAGAGCATCAGCAATGACATTCATCTTTACAGCAACATGCATGATTTCAAGCTGACAGTCAGACCAATGAAGGCACCGCCTCCAAAGTCGATTGTATAGAACTGCTGAAGAAAACAGATTAACAAATGCTTGATAATGACTAACAATGCCAGAGCTTCCAGCTCTGTGTCACTATAACTTCTTTCACAATCATTCAATTGACGAGAGTTGAATGCACAAGGTACCCAGACATCATTCCTGCAAACACACAAAACAACACCAACTCCACACACAGATGCATTAGTAAACAAATAATAATATTCATCAGACAAATCAGGAATTGTCAAAAGAGAATGATTACAAATACAATTAATGATAATATTTGAATGCATCTGTCAAGTTATCTGTCCACTCAAAAGATTTTGGTGAAGTCTTAGCTATATTCTAGGTCAGTAATGCTAAATATTCTGCAAAGTTTGGTATAAAAACGAGAGTAGTAGCTTGCCAAACCCAAAAATAAATGAAGCTGAGAGGAACTGATTGGACGAGCATAGTTCTTGAGTTGCTTGATTCTTGCCTCAGGTAGACTTAGAAGATCATTGCCAACCAATATTCACAAAAACTCAAACCTTTCAAAATGCTAGCAGCATTTAGATGACTTGACTGTCAATCCATGGCTGACAACACACAGACTACATGTTTCAAGTGATCTGACAAACAATAGATGTTTGCAACTGAACACACGTTGGAACAAAAACTGCAAGGGACACTCTACCATTAGTCGATCTCAGACACATAAGCATACCATTCACAATGATACATTTACGCACAATTGACTTTTCCCAATCCCACACAGGCTCTAGAGACTCATCACTTTGTTGCAGCTGAATATAATCTTCTCGTGTTATATCATTAAATTTTAGATTTGGTACTGAAACTAATCCATTGTCAGGAAACTTAGCTATACTAAAAGAAGCAACAGATTCCACAAAACTGCCATTCACAGATACTAAATTCATACTCAATTCATCTACATCTACATTCTCACACAGCACATCACATTGGTCATCTACAGTAACACAATCATCATTCGTTTTTTAACCAAAATGAGAGGATTCTAGTACACATTTTAGAAATTTCCGGTAGGATTTCTCATTTCCATAAAGTTGATAATAATTTTCTGGCAAATGTAACCATGAAGATCATAACTATTATTAATTTTCAAGGGGGCAAAAACCAGTTTCAGGTTGGTATAAATGCAGCCTAGCAATAATTATGCTCCTAACATTGGCCCCCAATATTTTTCAATTCTGAGCAATATTACCATTGTAATAATATACTGCCATAACTTTACTACAGTATCATAGCACTCTTCAATCTTACTCATTCACTGTTAGCCCAGAGGTAAGACTGAAATTACCGATTCCACGTCAAGAATGACCCTTCGAAATCATAGTGTTGTTTGTTAATGTGTAAGCTCTGCTGCTAGGCACAGAGTGAAGGCAATATTAAACTGTTATCACTATGGGTTGTGGGCAGCATGCCATGGAGTGTGGAAATACAAGGAGTAACCATCTCTCTAAGCCCCACCAGAGTCTCAGTGAGCAGCAACCATCAAACAACCTTAGAAAACAGAGTTCCATGAATGGCATGATGGAGTTACAAAGAGTAACAACCAAAGTAAGACCCAAATGAGACCTAAACAACAACAGCAAAGAAATACACAATGTGTGGAAGATTTTTTATTTTATGTTGTAATCAATACACTGCAGTTGTGTTTTCTATTTCTGTAAGCATTCTGATAAATTTGTAAGGTATAATACTCAAAAATAATAAAGTAAACCATAACTAGTGTTGTCCAGGCCTCCTAGCCTGGCCAAGAAAGAGAGAGATAACATTTACATTTTTAATTTGTATGTTACCACACCACACCCACTGATATTTTATCATTGTTGTATGCATATAAACTCATCTTGTATTTTGTACCTCTCAGGTTCAATATTCTATTAATTATTACTTTACTTGTAAATTTTATAGATAGTTTTCCTTCTTATACTACAGCTGAGTTTAGGCAAGATCTGGTTTATGGACTTGGTGGACAATTGTCACATCCCTATAATTAGCCCTGCATGAAATAAGCTCTTTGCAGTTGGGCCTCTTCTGAATTCCACCACTTACCCTCTGTGTGAGCGTCTGATCTAGAAGGCAGGTTGGGATATACGCCCCCACACTAACGACTCATCACATGACAGGGAACCACACAAGTGTATTGATACAAAGTAACTTGTAATAAAATTTGAATGTAGTGAGGTGAATAAAGGTCATCTTGTAATGAATATACATGTATGTATGTGTGTTAGTTTAATGATGATATATAATGATTGTATTCAATGTAACTCATAGTAAACTCACCGTAAAAACTATATGCCAACAACTGTTACTATAAATTAAAACATGGAGACATTTAAAAACATATGGCTACCAGTGAGTATTATATTATTAGCTACTCAGTTACACCCACTGCATACATTGTAACTAACTTCTGCAATAATTCAATAACAATTATTTACTTTTTATTATTTTGAAAGCATATAAAAAGTAACCATGAAAACCAATACTAAAATTATAATAGATAACTTGCACAAAAATTTCCATAAAAACAAATATATTATTTATCAGTGAATAGTAGAAGTAAACAGTTTCTTAAGTTTGCTATTCTCATCATACCCTCCCACAACATGGACCTTGTCTGATGTCATGATACAGGTACAGGTACATACTGCATGTGGTAGTTGTCCAGCCTGGACCCAGGTATTAGTCTCAGGGACATAGCGCTGGATGGTGGACACTGGCTTCTTACTCTTCATGTCCCAACCACCGACTGCCAGTAGAGATCCTCCAATGTTGAGTGGACAGGACTGTGTACAGTTGAGTGAAGGTAGTTTGTTCCATATGTTGGAACTGTCTGATGAGGAGTGTGAAACAAGAGCCTCCAAAGATACACTATAGACATCAGGACTGTTATGCGACAGTTTCTCACATGCTCCCCCCATGAGGTACCAGATATCTCCTATTGTAGTAGACTTCATCTTCCTCCATGGTGTTGGTGTAGATGGTCCAGTGGACCACTGCATGTTGGATGCATCAAGTACATCAACAGTTTGTAAACGAACTCCATGGTAACCACCAGCCACCACCAGACAATGTTTATATGAAGTAGCTGAAGGCAACCAGCGAGGTGTAGGCATAGGAGGGAAGGGGTGTATCCACTGGTTGCTGTCAGGCTGCCACTCTCCTAGCTCACTGCTATCAGAGTGCTTTCTATAGCTTCCTCCCACCACAACTAGTTTGTTGTTGATGGTAGTTACAGCAAACAACATGGTACTGTAAGGAGGTAGAGTGTGCCACTGGCAGGATTGCGTGTTGTAGGCCATCACTATGTAGGCATTCTCAACTTTGTCAGGCCATCCTCCTCCAACATACACCGTATCATTTATCTGTACCGATTGGATGTATTCACTCATAGTCACTGGCATGTCAGGACCACGCCTCCAGTCTATTTCTAGTGGGAATGTCTAAATAATAAACAAATACATTATCTGTAGTAAATTTATATATCATTACTCATGTATATAATATATTGTTAATATTATATATATATAGGATATAATATAAATTTAATTTCACAATGTGCTCATTAAAAAATAAAAACCATTGTGTTGCCATAGTTACTATTTACATGCTATTGACAGAATTGATATGATTTGCATAATAATACATACAATATGTTGTGTTTATTCCATAGCTATTTACCTGGGATATACAAACAAATAATACATTATTCATCTTCACTTTATTAATACAATAAACATTCCATGATAGTTGGAACAACTAAAAGCCTACATTAGCGTAGAGGTGTAAAGTATTCTGCAAAATATAAATATAGCAGTGAGTAGCGCTGCCAGATTGTGCTAGCATTTTTTACTGGAATAACAGACATGAAATAGCATAGCGGAATAATTCTAGAATAATAAGGGTATTGAGGAGAATAATTAAGTGAAAATGAAAATAATCAGTTCACATAATCCTTAATTATAAAGAAAATCAATAGTGCTTTTCTTTTTCTCTTTCTCTTTTACAACAAAGGACATAAGCATTTGTAGAAATGTGGTTATGAGGTACATCTTCATTACTTGATTAAAGCAGCTGGATTAATGTTGGCCACTGTTATTGTATTTCCAATAATGAAAAAAGGAAATTTTGAAATACTGGGAGAACTGCCAGTCAGGCTCAGAGGCAGCAAGTTATATTGAAAATTATGCTAAATATATTCCTTTCTTAAGCAACTCAACAATCATACAGCATTTGAATAGACAAAAAATGTATTATTATTACCAGCCGACCTATGAATGTGGAGGGAAGAGAATGTGGATCCACAGCCGAGCATATCAAAATTGATTAATACTATAATCCGCATTTCCCCCAAATATTTGGTAACGTTTCTCACAATTGAACTTTTTTCAGCTGCATGTCTTCATTTTCTTCATTGAATATTTTTATGGGATGTTTAAGGTTTTCACTGAAAGATTAGTAAGCTATACACTATCAATCATATTAAAGACTGAAAGTTTTACTCATTCATTTCATAATGTACCAACTTTATACCGCTAGCTATACTGCAGTCTTCACAATTTCACTTATTTCTATTTAGAATAACAGTAGTAGTGAGTCAGAATGTGATATGGCAAAGTGTTTCATGCCATAAAAACCTAGAAAACTGGTACGCTGGCCTTAAAGGGTTACTTAACTAATAATAACATTGTGAAGTTATCTAGCATGGAATATTATATGTGACCGGTTTTGGGAAAATCGGCCTAAACGCGGCAAACTATTTTTTTCAAGTATCCCCGGGTAAAGCCTTATGGGTCGATTTTTTTCGAAAATTTTTTTTTATGGTAGAAATGGATAGACACTAGTTAGCTCAAGCTTCTGACACTGTTGTAAGCTCTGGCGTGCTCTAAAACTCACACTAGGAGTCTAGAAACACTAACCAGTTGGACTCGTGTACGGAGAGTTGCTAAGAAATTATTGGCGGGCTTTTCACTAACAGCGGGGGAAAATTTTGCTAACTAATTCACTTACTATTCTAAATAATTCACGTACTCACGCAATTCTCGCCATCATAGTCTCTCACTAGACTTCTTTCAATCCGCCTGTAACCGATTTATTCCATAGTGTCCCGGAGACACGCAGTAATAGTATACAGACACTAGGCACGCCCCCTGACCTTAGCAACACGTTTACCTGGCATTTTTTTCTAAATCAGCAAAAATATGTTTATCAGCAATAATAAGTTCAGCAAAAATACTGAAGTGTTGTAGTGCATAGGGCGAAGACGGCTTATGCTACAGCTTCCAAATTAGGAGAACGACATCCCAAGGCCCCGTGCAGCCATACTGGTAGCATAAATTAGAAAACTTTAGATGCCGCGTTTAGGCCGATTTTCCCAAAACCGGTCACATTATACTTGTGATGTGCTTGAGCACAAATGGCAAGCGAGCCTAAAACTACACTATTGTTATTTTAACTTCAACCCTCATGCTACTAAAAAAGGTCAAGTTTAAATTACGTGTATATGGTAAAGGGGAATCACAGCCATAGTAACCACTCCCTGCAACAGTTAGAATTGAAAAAAAAGCTACAAAAACAAGTAGCATTATTTACACGTTTTCTTTGTGATATTCTTCAGCTAAATAAAGGCACAATACTTTCACACAACTGAACATACCTACACAAGGCTTAACTTCGTAGTTACTCTAGTGGGCAAATAAATTTCAAGCAAATATTGTTTAGTAGGGCTTATAACTGTGACAAATAGCTTATTAACATACCACCGCCACCAACTCGAATAAAAATGAAACTCCGTTAAGTTATAACTAAGAATTCAGAGCGGTAAACAATTTAAAATTTAGGTTGATACGGGTATTGATCACTAAACGGAGGATTCTATTTTGTGAAGTTTGTGGCGGGGTCAAACAACGAGCTAACACAAAAATACGAGAAGGTCAAAGTACAAAATGACATACGTACGTCCACACATAATATATATAAACGTACAAACATCCCCGATTTTCAATTGTGTTACCCCTTTAAGTGTATCGCTCGCTACGCTCGCTCGCCAATAATATATATATTATGTATAGCTGGAAGAGTAGCCAAAAATTCCTGACAATCCTAGTGTGTCTCCTTTTAATCTTAAAACTCAATTCCCAGACTATCATGACATGACCAATCCATCTTACACTTTATCATTAAAATTTATTAGGCCTAGAGTAGTCAGTGCTCTTGATAAAATATAAGGAGACACTTCATATGAATGCAAAATACTTACTACTGATTTCTTGCTAATAGACACTGTGGTGATACGTTTCAGTTCCTTTGTTAGTCGCTCCACTTCAGAATGGAGAATTTGTTTCTCTTTTTGATGGCGAGATACTAGATGGAGCTTTTCTTCTTTGTGATGAGATTCTAACTGGATTCTTTCAGCTGCTGTCTGGCTTTTCAGTTGATGGTTCTCAGTCTTCTGTTGATGGATCTCACTCTTCTGTTGATTGCTTTCTTCCTGTACTTGCATGACACTTGTCTCCAATTGATGTTTCTCTTCAATAAGTTGTGTATTTGCAGATTCAAGCATCTTTTTGTCATTTTCCAGCTTTGCATTTTCTTCAGTCAATTCTTTATTTTCTGTTTCTAATCTACATTCAGAAATCTAATAATATAACACATCAAATGAAACACAACATTTGAAACAAACAATATTATTATAAATATACAGTATGGCAAAAAATTTGACATAGCAAATAATATTCAACTCGTCAAACACAAAGAAAATGAAAAAAAGAGAATGTCAAATAATATAGGTTTCGGTGTGACAACGTAAGTAACATAATTATAGTATTAACTATAATGGTAGATTTAACAAATGATTGTAGTTCACATATCGACATTACCTCGAGTTCTTTTATTCTATTATTTCTTTCTTTAGTTTCCTTCATGTGTAACACATTGACTATGTTGATGGTCCTCCCCAGACTCCCTCCATGTATGTTCTCCATTGCATCCTGTACTGGTGTTAGTGTCTCCAGTAGTTGCTCAGCAGTAGGTCTTGTTTGAGGAGTATTGTGCAGGCAATTAGTCACCATCTCTACTAGAATAGGATGAGATTCCAATAACAGATTTTCCAACTTCTTCATGTACACTTCACGACGCTCTACTTCAGAGCGTCCAATAAGTCGGCCAGGATTGTATGGATCTGAATGTGTAGCCAATAGCAGCTGTCCAGGAAATACCTAACCCATTATTGAAATTAATAAATTGACTTGTGTGCTATTGTCAATTAAAATTATCACAATACATTGAGTACCAATATTATTATTATGCTTAGTTCACACCTATGGGGATAATGGTACAACTGTTCCGGCGTAACTCAGAGTACAAAGCTTAGGGTAAGGATGAAAACATAAAAGACAAGCTCAGAGAAGTAAATTAAGCAGTACATGAGGGTTGCACAGGCACAAAACTGCAGTAGCTTTCAGTGTGCAAACACTCAATTAAATTACTGTATACAATATTGAATGAGAAATAAGCACGGAAATGGTGAAAACAGTTACATAATCAGAACTCATGAAACAAATAACAGTGCGTGAGAAAGGGTTTAACGAAGTCAAGAGAAAAAATAGTAAAAACTTGTGTGGTTACAAATATATAGTGTCAAAAGGAGTCTCTGCATTTGCTGTATCTGGCTAATCACAGACTACAACATTCCTATCTAACTAATCTGCACCTGCTAGTATTATATTAACTTGATTGAATGATGAAGTCCATACTTGATATAACATAATACCATTAATATCTTTAATTGAATATTGAATAGCTTTGCACTAATAGTAGTGTAATGATGCATATTTTACCTGTGTCAGTATGTAGAGGGAAAGATGTCCGAATGAGAACACATCTAGAGATGGGCCATATCTGTGGCTCTCGCTGAGAGCCTCTGGTGGCATGTACACAGTGGTCCCAGGATTCTTTGAGAGTGTTTGGGCAAGTTGAGTCAGTTTTAATGTTACCATGCGAGAGTTTCCCATGTCAGTGATCTTAGCTGTCAGAGATGATGTGAGGAGGATGTTCCTTGCAGTCAGGTCTCTGTGGACTATTGGAGGTCCTCGACTATGCAAGTAAACTAAACCGCTGCCTGTGTCTGTAAGAATGGAAATCTTGACTGCAAGTGGAATATTAGGGGCACACTCCAGGAGGTCGTCCACACTCATTTCTAGTCTCTCCATCACCAGTAGAGGTAGCTCTGATCCCTCAAGGAAACACAGACCAAGGAACTGTGTTATGTTAGGATGTCTGAGACCTGCCATGAGCAGACATTCTCGTTGATATCGTTCTACAGTCTCTCTAACTCCTTCATTCCCAGGATCCAGTAACAGTTGGTGCATACGCTTGGCAGCACACAAAACCGTGGTGTATTTTACCTGAAATAGCAATGTAAAACAATTTGAACAAGGTTTTACAAGTTTAGTATGATTGTTAAATGGAGTGCAATAACTCATTTTTTTGTAAAATGATTTCATCAACTCACAAATAGCTATTTATAAGCTAAAAATTATATTAAAGAAATAAAAACACCCCAAGACTTCATCTTGGAATTGTATTTATAGGATTAGAACTCTCCACTTACTTCTAGCACTGAGCCATATGAACCTGTTCCAAGTGTCTTTCCTGTTGGTACGACCTTGTCTAAGAAATACTGTTGTAACTTAGAATCTTTACTAAAGGTTCGAGACCAGCCTGATCTTCTAGCCATGGTTTGCGTCCTCCGATGGAATTTCCAGATATCTATACGCAGCTCCTTGATTTTTATGGAGCCAGCATAAAGGAGCTCGTATCACACCCTAAACGAAGGCAACAAAAATGGGAAAGGTCCTGCTCAAATATAGTCTTGTGGCATAGCCAAACCCACCTCTGTTCCACCCTTCTATCGCTATGTGTGGCGAAGGGTTACGATGAACATACTCCCACCATCTATATTAGTCTCCGCTTCAGACACATTAACGGGGAAGTTCCGCGGCTGAACTTCTTCAATTGATGCGGCACGGACGGGCAGGTTAAAAGCAGCATCTTTTATGTCACAGCTTCTGCACGGAATCTGTTGAATTATTGAATTACATTAAAACCTCTGAACGGTGATCTCATTTTAGTTGAAACTATTAGTCTTATCTCAGAGGTCGGTCCTTTCTCAGTGGTTCTTTAGTAAATGTTAACTGGTCATAAACTTCTTCATTTTTGCTTGTTTTTAATTCGTTAGTTAAATTTAAATTAAAAAAGCGATGGTATCCTATTTTAAGAATTTTTTACTTCTAAATTCTCTATTACCTTCTTGCAGCTACAGATCACAATTGCCTACTCAGGTAAGGAAATACTTGGATGGATTAGTTCTGACGTTTTACAACTAGCTACTTTAACGTATTATAGCATTATAATAATCTTCCCAGAACCAGGGAACCATGTTTCAGGTGGTTCAAGCATTCAAGATGACAGCCAGCAATTCCTTTCGCAGCTTCCAAATTTGGTTACTCTAAATTGTGTGTAGTACGCTATTTACCAATCTACAATTGATTTACGCGTGACCGCGACCTCTCAATTTTATTTTAAATAGGTTTGGTCTGTGGTGCTGCATGGGTGAACGTATTCATTTTGAACCATATGTGGCTGAGAGAGTGATCGTGGCTCGGACTTAAAAAGTGGTTGGTACTGGCAATCAGGGGCGCATGATTTGGTAGTATTGGTTCACACCTTGAATGAACTGAATACACTTAGTAAATGTGCATTAGCTATATTAAAATAACTCTAGTCTACATGTAAGTAGTGATTATGACTTTGTTTTTTATAAGAATGAGTTATTACAGGATTAAATTATAAGTGAAAATTACAGATGTTTTAGTTCAAGAAACTACACCTTCAAAAGATTTCTTCTACAAATACAATAATCATAATAATAAAAAAATTATTTCTTTCTCAGCCTTCTTTTACTCAACAGATGTATTGTCTCTCTTTCACAGACATTTTTAAACAATACAGAATTGAAAATATTTGGTCGCCACCAGGAATCGAACTCAGGACCGCTTGCTATAAGCGCTCTGTCACTGAGCTAACAACAACGCCCACGCACGTATTCACAATAATTGGATTTTGGTTGCTAGGGGTTACGAACTTTTTTCTTGGTGTTTGTAGAGCTCCAACTAAGGGTGGATCCTAAAGAGTACTGCTAATGGACTAACTAAATAAAAAGAACGGGCTTTAAGAGCCTGTTTCGTTCAAGTTACGAGCTCCTCAGCCTCAAGTATATAATCCACAACTCCTCCCCGGGTGCCGTCGCTGACGAGCCCATTCTTGTCTACTGATACATTTGTTGATTGTCTTCAAAACCTTCGTTGTACTTTTTCTCTATTCTGCTTTGTTTTGTCTAGTTGACTGTGCTGATTTGATCCTCGCGGCAGCGCGCCTGAATTTTTTCTTTCAAAAAAAATTGCAACGAGCATTTTGTAGCTAAGGTCATAGTCAGCCTGTGTACGAAATTTGCAGTCATTTCTACTCGTAGTTTCTGAGAAGAAACACAAAATAGACTCCAGGACTAAAAATTAGTCCACGCGATCTTTTGGCAGAGACTTGATTGCTTTCAAACCACACCCACAACAGATTCAATTAATTCCCGCGGGAAAGTGAGTTCCGGGTGCTCTCAACTTTCGGGCGCCTAACGGTTAACAAACCAGTTATCTGGCCGCCTTTCCTTCTCGATGATAAGCCCTACTGAAACGAGTGTGAGGAGATTATTGTAGTCTAGTTAATAGTGTTTTTCTCGGCATGGTCAGGTAAGGGAAGCCTTTTATCAAGCTAGCTAGATGCATATTCAGTGTATGTATGTACCTATAATATATTAGTGAACCATTTTTGCTGCTGGAAAACTCTACAGTTTCAGTTTTTGTACAGTTTTCTGTACTTAGCTATTCACTTCATTTGGTTATTCACCCTTACTTAGCTAGCTACATCACAAAATATTCATCTATATTTAGCTGGCTGTTTCAAAATATTTTTTATATAAAATAAGTATCATTATAATATTATATACATCAATAAAAATTATCACTGGTCATCACTATACTGTAAAATAGAAAAATCATAAGTGATATATCAGGAAGAAGTTTTGCACAAGAATAAAAATTTTAAATAATGGAGTCTTTAGTGCGGTATTATTTACCTGTCAAAGCTTCGATACAATCTGGGAGCCAGTGTCTGCTCTAGAAAGAAACAATACTGATAAAGTAAGCCAAGAAATACAATATCAAACAGCTGCGCTTTACAACTTTACAACTACATACATTCAATATCGGGACAGTCACCCATACCAAAGTTGATATAACTATCCTTAATATACTGTTCACTTTGCAAAACCGATCTATAATTTCCTCTCTTTAGTTAGATTCAAAGTCAAGAAAATGTGTATTTTGGGTTATGGAGTGGAAACAAAAGGTTATAGACTCCATGGTGTGAGAAGATCAAAAGTGATCTACAGTCTAGATGTTACGTTCAATGAAAGGTACTAATAGTGAAATTGAACAGATTTGTACAGAAGAAAAGCATTTCGTGGAGTTGAAGCTTAATACTGGCGATATTTCTGATGAAAATGAAGTTGATACAACAATTATATTACTGGACTCATTGTGATCTTTTAACTGAACTACACTGGATTCTCGATTCATGTTTAGTGAATAATTGTTTAGAACCAATGCCACAGAATCTGCAATAATGTCACAGGATTCGGATAAGAATAAGGTAGTGTTTACTGGACCTGGTAGAGTATATAAATCTAGCTCTGATTTTGTTTGTTTAATTTTAAATACAAGCAACATTTTATTGACAGGATTATATTAATAGTTGCCCTATGGTTTAAGTTATTCTTTATCTACAGTTTTACAAGTAATAAACAGTCCATAGGAAGGTTGAAAGGCAGTGTATATTTCACTCATTTTGAACAACTGTCCTGCACTGGTTATATCTTACCCAGCTGTCTTTAGTTGTACTCCAGTACTTTATTAGGTTTTCATGTGCTCTACAGCTCAGTTTTAGTTTTTCTTACCAAAAACTAAAATACTCCAAAACTAAGCAGGTTTGGCTTTAGTTTTAGTAAACTAAAACAACACTATTCAAATCATCCTGTTTTGAATGATATCATTCCTTACATTGGGAACGCATGCATCATCAAGTTGAGATTAGTTCAGCCATACACCTAATAGAATGACTTCTATTATTCAACACTTCTATAGGCATGAAATGTAGATCAGTTATGGTTGAGTGCATCTAAACTAGTTGCTTTGTGCAGTCCTAATAAATTGCAATAGTTTAGCTGGAATCTATTCGTTTAGAAAAATAGAAAAATAAAGAGTACATATTAATAATAAAACTTTTGGAGCTAAAGCCAATTCCATAAAATTATTAATCCCATTATTATCCAAATGACATTGCCTGTTGGCCCTTTTCATTCAGCTACATTGGAACTACACACTCACAACAAAATCTATATCTCCCTACCACTCGAGTCAGCCATGAGGCCACAATTTATTGAGCTGTTCTTGTGCATTATTTTGTTAAGATTGTGAAAATTTATTCTTGGCACCCAACTACTTACTTTAAAATATGATGAGTAGCTAATATTAGTACCTTGAAGGTACTTGTGGGGACATTGACTGGTGTACAATGGGACTTTAACTGAAAGCAAGATATTGGGAGTGTCTTGCGGAAAACCCAACAGTTTGAACCTATGATGTTGAAAAAAATAATATTTATACCACGACATCTATCCTGATACAGCACATATTATAGTAGGTAATTCGTTAAAATTAACATTAATAAAAAAAAGATGATGTACCACTCTCAAACCCCACCCCTCCCCCCCTCCCCCCAATCAAACCCAATTGTCCCTATGGGCTGTTTTCAAACTTGCGTATGTAACATACCGAGCTTTAATAACATAAATATTTGTGTACTGACTTTTAATACAGTCATCATAGCTAGAGCACTCTTATTCCTGCAACTAGATTATGTATGTATACGAGTATTGTGTATGCATACACTTCCCAGTCCACTCTGCCTTGCCAACTGTGTCCTCTATTGTGAAGCATCTATCACATGCTAAATACGCAATTTCTCTTCCGAAAACTTTGCCAACAGTGATACTTCACTATTGAATCAAGACATCAATGGTTGACAAAGTAAACCACGTAATTAGGATAAATGCAGCTATGGCCTTTAAAATATTCAAAATTAGGGAAAACATACTTTGTATCAAGCAGCAATGTGTGTAAAGGCTGATAAATTTGCTTGCACTTATGCACACTGACGGTTAATGTCCAATGAATATGCATAAAGAAATGAGAGTATTAAATTATAGTCTAAATTACTTTTACCATTTTAACTTTAGAACAGAAATTTATCTTTGCTAAGTGCCTGAAAACTTCAAAGCATTGCTGGCACACTCAAATTTCTTTAACTGAGATGAGGCTGGTAAAACAGTTTCGACACAAATTATATTTCTTTCATGGTGCCAGTTTATATTATTAAATTGAGAGATATACACTAATATTTAAACATGGATGTACATTGCTCAACATTCTAGCTAACCATGAGGGCAAAATTTTCTTGTACTGTAAAGACCAAGTAATACGCACTTCAAAGGACAAATGAATGAAATAGAATGTAAGAACATGTGACAGTTATACACATGTTTTGTTTTCTGTCATTGCATATACTTATTTCATTTAGTAGCACATGAGTATTTCTACTCTTCATCAGAAATTAGCTACTTTCTTAAAAATTTATTTCTGGTTTCAAATTCATTTGTTTTGTTTTTTTCAAGCTTTTTTTTCAGACATGCAATTATTAGCTTTGGTCTTGATGATCTTGTCATTTCTTGAAAATTATAATATAAGCCCTAACCACACATCTGCTGATACTGTATGGTCCTAGCATTGCAGGCTAAACCTTGCCACCCTTTTCATTCCCTTGAGCAGTATCTTAACATGGAATTCATGCTTAGATAATTGGTGTGTTTTAAGTTTTCCTGTGCTTTAGTTATATTGAATTCAACTCATTCGCTGTTGATCCTGTCATTCCAGTAAAACACCTCTATTCATGTCAGTTACAGTGATAATATTGAATCAAGACATCAATCGTGGGTATTAGTAAATTACCACAACTACCTGCAGTGCTGCCTGTGCTACTAGTGCCCAAGTGCTTTGTTGAGCCTCAAACGGCATGACATTCATTAGTATACAAGTTCAACGAACCAACTTGCCAACAAAAGAACAAAACTTGTTTTTTGCATAATTACATCTTGTTGTAGCTTGTTGTGTCTATTGTAAATACTCTGTTTAGTATGTGCAAAGTCAGCTGCATCATTACGTCATTTTTATTATAGCTATGTACATATAGGGTTAGTGCTATGCTTGAACATCGATTACTAACCTGAAGTTCAACTTGAAGAATGCTGTTATAGATGAACTGGCATTCACAATGCATGCAACAAAGTAACAGCAATTAATAATAATACAATTCCAATTAATATGGGTACAATTAGTAATGATGATTAAAAAATGCTTTAGGATAAACAACACCCATTAATCACCATCACTAATTGTACCCATAATATTGCATACACTCCAACTTTTAAAAAGTGCTTTAAGAATAAACCACACCCATTAAAGTTGGAGTGTATGCAATAAGAAATAAAAGGGTCATATATATTAAAATCCGTGGTTAGTTATACTCAGTTGTTGTTATTTTTTCGAGATAACCTTACTTAGCTAAATAGTCATTCTTCTTTTTTTCTAAAATTCATGAGAATCCCATGTGTGAGTGTAAACACTAGAAATCCTGTGGTGACTTTGAAAATCAGTTAATAAATCACCTTCCCTGGTCAGTGATCAAAATATGAGGGCAACCAAATTGACACACATTACTTATGAAATATTATGATGATAAATGTTATCTTTAAGAATAAGCAAAATAAAACTATGAAATATTATGTGAATTTGGAGGCTCCCGCTGAATTGAATCTACTCTCATCTGGTGGAATAGTTGGATTTGACTGGAATAAGGTATAGTGTACCCGCTAATGTCTTTAGCTTGTTTCAGTGCTGGCAATGACCACATGACTCTACCTAATAGCATAAGAGGTAAAGAGAATACTTATATTTTTTTTTCTCTATAGAATTGCAATTTGTGATCATTTTTTATCACATGCAAACAAACTAGCTGTTCAATTTTAACAGTTTCTGACTTAGATCATTTTAGAAAGATTCTTAAAAATTCGACACCATCTATGGTGACTGTCAATACTACCTCTCCTTTCTCTCAATCATTAATCATGTATTCCATCATTGGTTTCTTGCATGAACTAAAAATGGCTGCATACCATTATTATCAAGTTTGCTATGACAGGGTTTATTGTAATAGTTTAGTTTAAACTGTCCCCCGCCCACCTTCTTCCCCCACCGAGCCTACCTTCCTTACCTCCAGAAGACAAGAATAACTATTAGCTATATCTACATCTACAAGTTTTGCATTTTTTATCTTAAGAATTACCAAGTGTGATTGTTTCTACAAGGAATAATTCAATATTTTCATGTAGCTAGATCATTACAGTCTGTTTCTATTTACTTAAATAATAAACCATACTTCAATATAATGATGTTAAATTTAAGTAATAAAGAAAGTGACTCCTATGAGTAATGAGAATGCAGAAATTATTGTAGGAATTCGCTGAAGGCACCAAGTTTCCATATCACAATTAAATTAAATATACGGCTTCTTAAATAAATTTGCATATAATTTTTCACATTATTCTACATTATCTAATTTCTAAAAAAAATTCCAGGCCTGTAGTATTTCCTTGACACAATGCCATTTGTTTTGTGTAGCTACTCCAAAGTGACTCTGATCATGAGTGTTTCATACAATTCTTCTTTGCTTTTAAACATCTTCTACAATATTAATGTTGGACTTGTGGATTTGGACTCGGATCCATTCAAGCTTTTGTCTTCAATAAATTGTGACAGAATCCAAGGTTAACCTGCTGTTAATTAAGTAATTGTAGATACAGAATTGTCAATCTTATAGTTGTGTCATCAAGACGATTGAGTCTTCATTTAATGTTAAATGAAATGAATCTTGATTTAGCTACTCAACTTCATAAACCTTATCATGAAAAAAATATTCATAAAGCTGTTAGCTTCATTGCTCACGTTAAACACATAATAATCTGTCAATAATTTTTTTTGTATTAGTACCGATAGCTACTCCTCTGATATATAGTAGTATAAATCGCCTCGATCAGCTTTAAAAAAAACTTTGCCTACCGCCTCACGACACTCTCCCTACTTTTTTCCATTCAGGATAAGCGTGAGCACACGATACCTATATTTCCGACAATATGGGTACGCGGGATACCCAATTTTACCACACTACCCACATTTCGGTGACACCAACTAGAATGTTGCGTACAAGTAAGAATACAACGCGAAGTTTGAGCAGTACTACGCCACAGGAAAAGCCCTCATTATACGTCACCTATTGGTCTTCCCAATTAGCGAGGGGAACTGAACAAACCGCTCAATGTCAGTCTACTAGACTTTTTTCCCACGTAGCGATTGGTAAAGGGTCTGGCTACTTGAAACCAGTATTATTACTTGGTCTAAGAAATATTGTTGAAACTTCGAATATTTTCTAAAGATTGAGACCAATCTTGTGTTCTAGCCCTGGTTGCCAGATTTCTACTCCAAGCTCGGAAGATTTTATAAAACCAGCGAAAAGGAACTCGTACTGCGCCCCTCGAACGCAAATAGGCGAGGTACACGACCACTTATTTATTGGCCTACTCGACCCTTTACCTTTTTATAGGGTGCGTGTTTGGGAAGGAATGTCATGAATATTGTAATGAGCTACCGGAAATCTCTATGGCATTGGAATTATATGCTATGGAATTATATGCTATGTATCCACAGTGAAAAAGCTGCATGGGGAAATGGACTTTTAAATATATCTGTTCTGGAGGAATGCAGAAATTGCAGGCTTTAGGGTACTCACACCTTAGGCATAATGTGCAGCTAAATAATAGGAGAGTGGGGACCATACACTTCAACAGTATTAACTTATTGTCATGACATTTACATATTCTTTATGTATAAATGTCATTAATATTGTTTGTATGTTGTTTGTGTGGTTAGTTTCAGTGGCTGTAGTTGCAGCTGAATTTTATATATCATTTTTTATGTTGTTGTTTAGTTGTCTAGGTTTCCTGTTACAAACATTTAGATTGTGTGAATGTTTGTGCTTTCATTTTTATTTATTTATTTTTGTCAGTTTACAGTTTCCTTCTTTCTTTGTGATTGGTCAGTTATGCATTCTTTGTGATCTCATTGGCAGTCTATAGAAAGCTGACCAGGGACAGTCATAGACTCACACACTCTCTCTCCATTATCTTTATACTTTAAGTTTTAATAACAATTTAAACTCAAACTGAATGGAAATAGAATTAATTTTAGCATCATTGGGTAGACCTAGGCAAGAAGCAGAGGACCTGACAGGATGCATGTTACAGAAGTTTCAGTGTTACAGTTTACTATAGGAATACACTAATTTCTAGATGCCCATGAAGCTAGCTAGATTGGGTTACAACAATATGCATGGCACTATAAAATACAAAAATAAATGGCTGATTCTTTTTATGTCATTGTGTGGAGTAACAACAACCAATTTTTTTGTGGCTCCCAAAGTTGGTAGAGATTGTAGTACTGAGGGGATGATCAGAGATGGTAGAAGGAGGCTGCTCCCAGAATTCTGGCAGGCTGGTCAAGGTAGTTTTGCCCTCTTACTTCACGCTGGTTTCACTGGGTAAGAAGCTCACCAAAAAAAAGCAGAAGAAGGTGGTGACCTTTCCCAAAGGAGTGTTGATGCAGCTGGTAGTAACTGAGGAAGAAGTGGAAGAACTGCAGTGTTGTTTTGGTTTAGAGATTCCAGGTTTTCTTAGTTATAGTTATTCATACTATGTCTTGAATGCTTAGTTTTAATTATTTTTTCCCAAATTCTCCC
>WLWD01003940.1_pt1 | contig 45914 bp, 33 predicted proteins | sample 6712731 | NCBI WGS metagenome assembly WLWD01 (sample SAMN12718690, study PRJNA576275) | sponge metagenome | isolation source: marine sponge | host: Mycale hentscheli | place: New Zealand: South Island, Marlborough, Capsize Point | collected 2014-11-01 | reverse complement strand
AACCTAGTGACCCCATTAGCTATTTTCATGAGGAACTCACGAAGTTGAAGAAAGAATTGGATGAAACCAATGTAAGCATAAATATTAATTAACCCTTCAAATGCATACACATAACAATATATTACACTCATCGTGCAGATTTCATTAGTGCACCTTTGCGCCTTAGCTAGTGTTTTCTGTCTCTACTTGATAACACACTCAGCAATAGTCTCGCGTATCCAGATCCTTAACCTATCGCTTGGAAAATGGTCTAGTGTACCAGTTCAAATCCCTCCAGATATCAGATTTAGTTGTGGCTCCAGTGGTGGTTGTTGTCAATAATTTTAGCTTACTATAGCCACTCAATCACGCTTCCTGCACTACTGGAATAGATGTGGGACTATGTAGCTGCAGTTAAGGTGGCAAGCATTAAGGATAGGGCTGAAGGACAAGTTATTTTTCTGGGCTTGTAAGTGGTAGATATATGAAAGGAAAGACTGATGGCTTTTGATTTTCGAAAGGTAAACCAGAAGGTTTTGTGACAACAGTATGGCTCGCTTAGCAATTTGAAAGTTTAATTGCTATACTATTAAAAATACCCCATGACAATTTTTAAAGCAATGCCACCAGACTTCTTTCCAGCGTAGCAGTAGGTAAAGGGTCTGGCTATCCGAGACTTAAAACAGGTACTGATTATTAGTCTGTTTCCATATTGTCATAAATTTCCTCCTTCGAGCATCGAATTTCTTCGTTAATGTCTTCGTTATATGTTGCAACACTGTTTTATAATCAAAGACAGACGAGTTCAAAGTAATATACTTTTTGCAGGCCGACATCGACTCCACCACTTTCATGACAACACTCAGGTCTCCAGAGCAGAATCTCCTCCCCAGAGAGAAGAAAGACACTTAATGGCAAACTGCCTAGTAATTTTGTCACACTGAATTATCATCACCTCTGATATACATATTCTATTTCTCTATCTTGTAAAGTAATTTATACTAATAATTACTTTGACTAAATGGTTCCAGCTCCAAAACCTAATTTGAACTCTATGCTGAAGTAACCCCGCTATCGAGTAATTAACTCTGAATTAGGCCCACACTGATAAAAACTTTATTGCTGATATGGCAAAAAAAATATTTTTTTTACTAATCAATAAATCCAATACCAGTTGGAACAGTTCTAGTCAACTAAACTACTACAAAAACAAAAAGTTCTAAAAATAAGTTCACACAGCGGCATGTTCCCTCTCTCTCAAGATTAGACTTGTCTAGCAAAACTTCTCTTGATCTTCATCTGGCTCTTCTTCACGCTCTCCTTGGTGGACTTCCACTTGTCTGGTCTGGCAACAAAATACACAATCACGCCGGCAGCCATGAGAGCAAGGACAAGCACCACTAAGCCAGCAACCACTAGACCCACCACCAGCCCCAGGTTCACGCCAGAACCGACCACAAAGACTCCTCCCTGATCAGTCTGGGCCTCCGCTTTTCCATTAACAATGGTGGTATCCATGCGCACAAAGGCATAAGCAGTATCAGGCCCAGCCCGATATATTTCCGCGTTGGAGGAAATGCCATCATCCAATCTCAAAGAAATCTTGGCCTTTCCTGCTGAACCTGAAAATTTACCTTCAGGTTGAATACTAACGAATTCAGAGTGTTTGACAGCCGGCTCGTTGAGGTTCTCTCCAGAGGGAGCTTTGCCTCGCAACTCCTTAATCGCATCAGATGAATTCTGAAACTGCATCATTGTGATAGAGTTGGGCTCTGTCAAATCACCACGCGAAAATTCCAGGGTGTGGCTGTAGTCGAAGATAGGAAGTGTTGTGAGTGAGCGTATTAGGGGTTTGTGGGTGGAGAAGAGGAGGAGTTTAGAGGAAAGGGATAAAAAACAAAATTTTTTTGTTAAATATTAGCAAATACATGAAGCTGTATTGCTGTCTTACTTGGCAACACTTGCAGTTCCTCCATTCCACCCTATCCTGAAGAAGCGCAGGACAGCCAAGAGAACACTGATGAGACCTTTCTGACTGCGGTTGGTAAAGTTGTTGTTACGGGTGCACAGGTAGCGGTAGAAGCCAGGCTCGGTCACCTTCTGGAGTCCAAGGTCAAAGTAAGTACCAGCATCATCAAGTTCAGACATCTCTCCTCCCATATGCACTGGAAAAAAATAAAATAAAAATAATAATAATAAAATAAGTTTTTCTTAGCTAATTCATGAAAGCTTACACTTAGCTAAAATTGCTATATAATATATAAATATAAAGACTATTAAATTGCTGTCAATCATTTAATTGACTCACCGTTAATAAGCCCAGCCAGTGCTTGGCGGAGTTCTGGAGAAAATCCGAGGAATGTATTGGGGTGGTCGAGATGTTGTGGGTAGCTGCGACCCCAGTGACCTTTAACATTACTGTTGTTGTTGCCCTCAGCATACGTTTTCTCCCCCAACAGCACCATGTTGGAGCGATCAGTGCCTTGCTTGCCCTGGCCGTCATTGTTGTTCGGATTTGTGTTAGAGCCAGTCCACCTTTACAAACACACATATAAACTTCAATTCAGTCAGCTCAACTAAAATAATAACAGTAGTTTTATTTGAATTTTATTATAATAATATTATATAGGAATATTTAAAGCAGCAAGAAATTCAAGGTTAAAGTTTTAATTATATATTAATTGGATATTATATCATTGTACTGTTCCCAAAAATGTCGCATGAAAATACATACACATTTCTTAATTAAGCAAGACAGAGAGACTCACTGGATGTGCACATAATCATCACGTCCAACAACCAGAGAATTAGGGACAAAGTCGTACTCCACACCGGGGAATGTCTGCACGATGTTGCCTCGCTTCCCTCGCACATTCAAGTTGAAGATGGTTGCATCTCCCATGTCTGCAGGTCTCTCGCGAATCTCAAAGGAGTGTGACCTGAATCCCAATAACAAAAGTAAACATTTATCACAGTTCTTTAGTTGCACGCACGCACACAAGTATTAATAGGAAACATACAACTCTACTAAAAATGCTTGCAACTTTCAGAAGTAATGGCCTAAATTCTTTATTTTTTATTTTTTGAAACGAAGTTACAAATGTTTATTTAACTTCACCATAACAAATGTAATTTGCCATTGGCTGAACAGCACCTCAAATTTCCATTGATTACAATCTTTCTCACTTCTATTGGCTACATAAGGGGGGGGGGGGGGGGGGGGGGTAACTCAGACCTGGTGGTGCTGGTGCTACTACGGTGAGCTGTGCGTGCATATCTTGCACAACTTTATAAGGCACTGATGAAAGGCATCGTAAATCCACTTCTACAGTCACGAGCACTGGACCACACAGAAATGCTGTGTGTATAACAATATTCATCCAGATTGACAGCTAAGGCATGACACAAAAGGAGTTCTCTGAATTCAAAGGCACGAGACAACCACATTTAGTCATGAATATTGCAACACTTAGGTCACGGGCAAATACGGAAAGGATCAAAAAGTCAAGGTGCATTATGGAGAATTATCTTAAAAGGTAAAATTGATCATTTTTAGTCAAATAAGGACAAGTCATGCCAACAACCACAAATACATAATGTACTTCGGAGTTAATTATTCTGTAAATAAAATTCAGCTACATTATTATAAATCCAGATACCTTGAAACTATCACTAAACTAATTGCTTAATACAGTACTTTGTTAACGATCAAGAATCTTGCGCCATTACTAAATGCCTTGCATCGTCCTAGCTGCTCACCTGTCCTGGAAGGTTCGTCCAAACTGATTCGTATTGATGGCAAGTTGCAAACCAAATGTGTTGCCATTATCAGCAGCTGGGAACGGCCTCACCACAGGATTCTGACGGAATACGTAGCCACGCTATACAAATATTAGCAATGCAGAAATAAAAAAAACAATAATAATAATAATTGTACATGATAAATACATAATAATCTACTAATTATAACATACAATGATAGCGTCCCTTTCCAGCAAAAGGAAAAAAATAGACTTACACTTCTCGCTTCATCGTAGTCCATATTGAATCTAGTGTAGACATTGGAAACGTTGGAAATTTGCCTGTTTGCCAAGTTGGAAGCTTGCGCTCCACCATTGTACACGGCAGCATTTCTTCGCCTTAGATCGCCACTGATGGCAGGATCATCCCATGCGTCATAGTCACCAGTGGAAATGTTGTACCTATAGAGAAGAAAGGGACGAAATTTAATAAATAAAATAATTATAAAAATAGCAAATGAACATCAGCGATAAATTTAGAAGGTATATTTTTGGTGCATGTGGTACTATACATGTAGAATGAACAACTGGTATCTCGATCACCAGAATCATTACTTCAGTTTTTCTAGGCAGCAAAAAACACTTTGTGTTAGCAGTGCAAATACCAATCAAGGACAGGAAGTTTATGAGGAAATACGGTAGGTTATGTCCTGGTTACACCCATTCACACCTGATTCTGACGGCACAGTGATCATGAGGTCTGTTAGGAATGGTCCAGTTGTAGTAGATGGGAAATCCGCCGCGAGTGTTCCCAAGGTGGTTGTCACGGCTACCAATGCTCTCCACACAGTCTGGGGCAGATAGTCCTTCACGAGGCTTCACCTCAGTCCACGTTCCGTTGGTACCATTATCATTATTGGGATATCTCACCAGCTGTAATACGTACAAACACAGAAGCAAAAAAAAAATATATCTAAAAAGTCAAAAAAAACAACAACAAAAAAACAACAACACAAAACAACAAAAAACAAAACAAAACAAAGCAAACAAACAAACAAAAAAACAACGAAGGGGAAAAAAGGATCTGATCCCGAATAATAGGTTTCGTTTAAATGTCACACCCACGCTTAGCTGATAAGCTCCACTCCCTCTCACCTCACACTCTTCCCTTGTGATAGGGATGTTCACGTTGTTGTTGTTCCTGTTGCGAGTGATGAATCCACGAGGAACGTCACAAAAGAATCGAGACTGAACGTTCTGACTGTTGGCCTGATAGTCTGGGCACCTCTGGACATTGTTGGTAAGGATGGCCACATCCTAAGCAAAAGCAAGCAAATGTAAATGAGAAGGCAATCACAAATATTAATTGCCATGAAATTTAAAAAAAAATTAAAAAATCAAGAAAAACAGCAGAAGTCCAACAAACAAGTGCTATCTTCTTCCTAAAACTGTATTTTTTAAAATTAACTCACGATCCATGGGGTGGGGTGCCAGTATGGATAGTAGTCACGCTCCTCGGGACACTCGTAGCCACGCCTCTGCCCATTGTTGTTCTGTCGAGTGAACCTAGCTTGGTTGCCGTTAAGTCTGCGGTCGGCTGTGAACAAGCCCATGTTCCTGACTCTGGTCCTGCAGTTCTGGTAGTAGTCGTAGTCTTCGTGCATGCCGTACTCCAGGTCATTGTTGCAATTGTTGTTGTCACACTGGGCGGGGTTTTCAGGAATGGTGCTAAACGAAACAAAATGAAATGTCATAAACTCATTAATTGATCAACGATTTCATATATAATTATTTCTTACTTTGTGCTTGATCCATCTCGCAGCTTCTCGTCACACATGTATTGAATGATGACTTCACAGTGGCTGTTCTGGTCTGCACAGGAGTGCTGGTTGGTCCATTCAATGGGCAAGATAGATCCTTCATAGTAATACAGGTTGCCCACGTTGTAGCCTCCACGGTTGTTGTTTTGCGAGTCGAACAACCTGAGCAAAGAACCATACTTGTGTTAATAAATATATACTTTTTTACATAGTTTAACTGCCTCACCTGTTTGCATTGTTTCTTTCCCTTCTAGCTTCATCAAGTCGGTTGTTGCTCCCCCTGAATACAATAAACATACGAGTCACGTATCTGCACACCAACCCACTGCGCACGGTTTTACCTCAGGTTATGAAGGTACATGTCAGCCTGAACGATGGCGACCAGCGCCAAAACTAGTAGAGCGGCCCTCATATTCTTTGTCTCCCACGCAGAGCAAGTAGGTTCGCGCGAAGATGACTTCTTAGTCCTCAGAGAAATGCAAATCTCGCAGTCAGCTAGCAGTGGGTGTATTTATAATTTTGGTACGAGCGGAAGTGGAGTAATTTTGATCAAATAAGGTGTGTCACGAGGCCGGATAATTAAGAGAATTCAAATTGTTGGGCGTGCCCGGAACTATTACGTGCAGCAGGGTAACTTTGAGGTTATGTGAGGAACATGTTTCACTTGTGTGTGGGGGTGGGATTGAAGACTACAGGGAAGTGAATGGTAGGGGTCTTTCCATAATTTTAGTACCTTTTTTTTTCCCCTTTAATTTTTTATCTAGTCATCATAATGCAAGCTCTTCTGCACTCATTTAGAACACTTTGAAGATGTCCATGAACATTGCTAAAAACAGCAGAGATGACCAGTTATCATGCAAGTCATGCTACTATGGATACATTGTTTGCTGCTAATTGATTACAATAGTGATCATCAGAACCTTAGCAACTATATTGTTTTGCCCCCTCCTCCCATTATGCCAGTATGCAGCTCCAAAAATTCTCCCTGCAAAAAGTCTACAAAGCCATCTGATATTAAAATTAGCAGTATCACATGATCAGGCATCTCACAGTATTCTTGACATGTCATAGTTTCACACAAAATGTACCCACAAGATTTGTGGGCAGGTGTGGAATGTTAGTCTGATCTGTTACTCAAGAACTTGATATGCTTGGGTAAAGAATACTACCTTATTCAGTCAGCTCAATCTGTTCCTTCTCAGTATAGTCTCCCCTCATTACCACCTGCTTGTCGCTAATTAATCACCTAGAACAATCTTCTCAATGAATCAACACATTTTATCAACTTTCACCATCTACATTGCATCAGCTACTGTGTGTGTGTGTGTGTGTGTGTGTGTAATATATAATATATATATATATATATATATATCATGCAATCACTTTGTTGTGCTTTCTCAGTTTGACTGAAGAAGGTCCATGACCGAAATGTCTCAAATAAAGGAATTTATTCTATTACAAGAAAGTTAATTATCTATAGTTAAATAGTAGATATATGTAGTAATGAGTCTTACAACATCATCAAATTCAATGCTGATTGGCGTGGTTCAATTATATTACCCAATATCAAAATCCTTGAATTTACGTAAACCTTCCATTAATACACTAAATGTTACCAGCCCGATATTTACAACAGTGCTTTATAAATTACAACGTAATTGAGGACAATTTCACCTTCTGCTTATGATTGCTAATTCTTCCCATCAGCCTAATTTGCACTCTAATTAATCTGACTGATGTTGGCCGCGACACTAACATTAAATAATAATTATAATTATCATGATGATCTTAGATGAACACAATATTACAAATTGTTCATAGACTGAAACAAATTCTGAAATAAAAAAATAAAAAAACACACCCCAAGTTACCATGGTTGTATCCAGCAACTGTAATAACAGTGGAGCATAAACAAAAAAATCACAAAAAAAAGAAAGAGAAAATCTACGCAACCTTCCGGAAAAATGCAGAGAAATGGAAGAAAGAAAGTTGCTGCACTACATGCCCTGAGAATGAGCATGCAAATTAGAGTAGAACATCAAAAGAATGAGTGACAAGTGCTGGAAGAAACGTGCATAACAAATCACAACAAACATAATTCTAAGAAGTTTTTATGGAGTTAAAATGTTTGTAATTTATGTCGAAAGAGTTTGCCGTGAGCCTCAGCTTGATGCCGTCACCGTCAGCATTCCCTTTTGGCTTCTGTTGGTGAAGTTGTTATTTCTGGAGCATTTATAGTGGTACGTTCCTGGTGAAAACTTCAACACCATGCCTTCAAACGACGGAGAGACGTTATTCAGCAACTGGTTCATCTGTGCTTTGTTTCGAATGGACTCAGTGCAACCAGTCAAGCACTCGTAGTAACCACCTGACATCATTGCCAAATCCAAGTTATCGGGGCTGTTGGTAATCTCATCATTGGTCGAGTACGCGACTCTTGCATTTTTAAACATCCTGTTAGTTCCTGCTCCGCAAGGCTTGTCAGAGAGGCAAGGGTAGTTGCTGTTGGGATCTGGGATCTCTATCATGTTGTGCCTGTCAGTACCTGACAAGGAAGAGGAAAAATGAAAGTGAATCGAATCATTCTTGGAATAAAACTAACACTTTTATGTAACAGAATTCCAAAACTCACAACTTCCTCTAACACTTCCACACATACATATGTATACACATATACACAACACACACATTACACACACGAAATACATACACGCTACACACACTCCTCAACGATTAACATTTTATTCAACATGGGACATTATATGTTATAAGAAAACTAAATAGATACAAAAAAAATACAGCGTTGAATGTTCACTGACCTCCACGACCTTCCCCAGCATCTCCAGTCTGGCCGTCACCACCGGGAGCTCCATTGTTGTGAGTGTTTGAACCTGGCGATTGAAATAAAATAAATAAATTTATTGTCCTTCATAAAATTTTCCCCGACACCCACCTGTCCACTGGATGTGCACACAGTCCTGGTCGGTCACCTGCAGTCTGTTGGGAATGAAGTCGTATTCGACCGCGGGGTAAGTCTGGACGATGTTGCCTCTCTTTCCGCGCACATTCAGATTGTGTAGGAGGCATCCTCGGTCCTCTTGCCTCAGCATGCTGCGTGGGCGGAGCTGGATCACATGGGACCTGTCCTGAAAGGTGCGGCCAAACTGAGCCGTGTTGATGGCCAGTCTGAGAGGCTTGTTGTTGCTCAGTCCGATATCCACATTGGGATTCTGCTCAACGGGAGAGCGGCGACCCCTTGCCCTGCAAACGGAGGATAAAAGAGTAGCAGGTGAGAAATAAAACATGCGTGTGTTTGCACAGAGAAGTTATGTCATGGGTTAGATTCCAATATAAACACGTTGCTAAAGGATATCCTCTTCATTACTATAACAATGAATAACTGATATCACTTTATATTTATACAATCTGCTGTTTCTAAGAACAATATCCATAACTACTTTTTATCTTTATCACTAGCATATAACAATGAAACAATACAGACGTTTGGAAACATATACAGACGTCATCATCAGTGAGAATAGTATAAATCACTGACGATAACATCTGTATAGGTGTCGAAACGTCTGTATTGTTTCTTTGTTATATGCTAGTGATTAAGATAAAAAGTAGTTATGGATATCACTTTAGCAACGTCAGCTAACACAAACACACCTTACTACTTGCTGTGACACTTACGGGTTTGCATTATGCGAAGCATTGGTCAGCCAAGGATGGTAGTCATCAGTGGAGATGTTGTACCTGAACAACACAAGGAGAGTAATCAACTCACACTCGCATCAAGGAAGTTGTGGTAACGATACTTCTGTGGGTTACTATGGGGTGTGGGCCAAACAATGCAAAATTGACCTTTTATAAACTTCCAAATATGAAACCGGTCAACCCCACACATTATTCTCAAATGTAAAAGGATTCAGCTTACACAAGCACTCACTTTCTCATCTGAATTATGTGTAAAGAAAGAAGCTTTACTATGCACTCATCCACTTAAAAAAAAGACAAAAGCAACAAACATTTGTAAGGAATCACCAGCCCTTTCATTTGAAAACATATACATGTTTTAGTTCCGTAACAATGCACTAGATCGGTTTCCACACTTGCTAGGACTCCAGTACCATGTAAGGCCAGGAACTTCCTACATTAGACAAGATGTGGTAGCTAATGTGCTGAAATACACACTCGAGTAAGGTCAGTCCATTACCAACATTCCCACTCGTAATCTGCCAGTCAGGACAAACCAAGTAACCACTTAGCAAATACAGACAGTACACACAATAACTTGATGTGATTACTTGAGTGTTTGAACTAAGCTATAGGACTATTCAGCTGGCATAACAGAAGAAGAAACTTCTATTGGCAAATTACATGAAAATGATTAAAACACACAAAAAAAAACTGACCTGATACGAACAGCAGTCAGCTTCTCTTCACCGCTCATGAAGTATGGCATCTTCCATGTGTAGTTCAGAGGGACTCCTTCTCTTCCGTTCCCGAGATGGTTCACTCGGCTCCAGGGAGCCTGGATGCACTCCGGAGGAGGAGGAAGGATCATACACTGTGGGTTGCTTTCGCCAAAGTGGGCAATGGCCCACACGGTAGAGTAGCCTCTGGCATTCAGGGTGGTGTTGAGACTCCCTCGACACTCTCCTTCTCCTACGTTGGCGATCTCAATATAGCCGTATTCCTCGAACCACGTCCCTCCTTCGCTGGCGCAGTCCTCTGGGTTGTTGTAGGCGCTCCTGTGGCTCGGGTTGTTACTGCCAGGGAAACTAAAACATGAAATCAAGACAACAATTATTAACCAGGTACTTATCAACAAGACTGATTACACACACTTACTCTACCCCTAGTAGACTTCCACCCTTCTCTCTCTCTCTCTCCTTCCTCCCTTCCCCCCATTAAGTCTTCTTTCCTTGTGCATTCCCCTCTTCTACAACACCCCTCTTACACCCACACAGAGCTGATGTACTCTAAACTACACCTCGCCACTCACTTCTGCCTGCAGTGTCCCTTGGGCTTCACGTTGAAACTTTCTCTCTGATAATACTCGCATAGCGTCACATTGTCGGTAAGGATGGCAATATCCTGCAGAACAAATGAATGAAGACATAGATGTGTTGAACGGAAACAATGGAAAGGAATCATTAAAAAAGAAGAAGACAAAGCAAGAGGTACACTCACCCTCCATGGAGTGGGATGCCAGTATGGGTAGTAGTCTCTCTCCTCGGGACACTCGTAGCCACGCCTGTTGCCGTTCGGGTTCTGCCTGGTGTACTTTGCCGAGTCACCTCTCAACCTCTGATCTGCTGTGAACAGACCTAGACCACAAACACACACACACTTATTAATCACGTACATGATTCCATAAAAATTTTTAAAAAAACCAGTAATAGTACAGCAAGTATGGTACTTGAGAATCAAAACATTAATAAAACTACACCAACAAAAAACAACAACAAAAACAACTACACGTGTTTACATGTACACAAGCACCACACAACTATTCCGTGGTTATCAAACTGTCTCCTCCATACCTTGATTCCTGGACCGAGTGTTGCAGTCATCATAAAAATCGTAAGTCTCATGGAGACCTCTGTCGGCTTGGACCTGACCATTACGCCGACTTATGAAGTTAGCACGAGTTTCAGTTTCAGCGTTCCCTGCATTGAACTGTTGTGTGTTCGTATTCTGTCCGTTGCGTAGCTGAGTGAACTTAGTGGACTCCGTTACTGCAACAGAAAATCATATACTGAATATCAGAACTGCTTTGACTAAAGCAGGCCAATAATTGATTCATAGCACCCATTACCAGGTAATTCAGTATACGTATGTATAAAAAAAGCAACGCACATTATAAAACTATATCACTATACAAGAATATTTAAAAAAATAAAAAAAGAATTAATAGAATGATACAGGAAGAAAACCTCCAACTCCATCAAAGCGTTACCATTAAATTCACTTCGTTAAGTTTTAAATTATCCTTGTATGACTTAAAGATAGAGATGAAGTACTCTACATCAGCAATACACAATAAGAACCTGTGCTGATACTTACCTATCCCATAGTAAATTAACACAGTGCTACATATCAGGCACTGCGCCGGCTCAGAGTTACGCCATAACCTATGAATAATTACCAACTACACTCCCTAAGCCATTTACGGCCATCTCTATTGTATTCATTGTTTGGAGGGGAAAAAAAAAAAAGCATTCAAGCTGCTGGAAATAACATTTCTTATACTTCTTATTACACCCATACAGAAACTATGTACACTACACACACGTTAAAGTAAATAAATATATAAATAAATAAATATACCAGCTTGAGTTCCTCGGTATGTTTGTGGCATGAAATACTGCAAGACGATGTTGCAGTTCAGCTTATGTGGGTCGTTATTCTCGTTGCCTCCACAGCCATGCTGGTTGGTCCACTCTATCTGCAGCAAACTGTCCTGGCCAGCAGAAGCTCCACTCTGGAAGTATTTCTAAAAGGTGGGAAAGGTAATTCTCTTGGAAGCAATGAAGACAATTCAAGCAATACTCGTTCTCACCATGTAGTATATCTCTTCTTCATTGTTGAATCCACTAGCATCGTCAGTGTCTCCTGCATTGTAACCTCCTCTGTTATTATTCTACAAGAAGATAGCAACGCAAGTGTAAACCAGAGTGAGTTCCAGGATATATAGGAACCTACAGAGCTACTGATGTCTACTTACTGCCCACCAACCAACCTAATCTCACGCCCTAACGTATTTACTGCGTGCTAACCTGGGAGTCGAACATTCTGTTGGCGTTCCTTCTGTTCGCCGACCTCTCGTTCAGTCTGTTGTTGCTACCTCGCGGGTTGTGCATGTACACATCTCCGCACACCAGCCAGCTAGCCGCTAGCAAGTACGCCAGCAGCACAAATATTTTTGCATGACCCATGAAGCTAACAGTAATACTGATCTTGTAACAACGATCAATATCTCTACACCCAACCCTTGCACTGATAAATTACGGTATTTATTCAATGGTTAAAAAGGGGCGTGACGGAGTTATAAATACCAACCCTTTTGCTGAAATCGCCAATTATGGACTCTTTTGCGAGCGTCATCGCAAACTCGTGATGATTACGCCCATTGAGCTCCACCCACCACCTACAGATAGCCTTGCAGCAGAACTATGTGCAGGATGCATAACAGTATCTCAATCGTATGATCATCAAATACTGTTGAATCTGTATTTGGGACCCAAGCATTCTTGTAGAAGCTGAGTAGGCAGAAGTACTCTATGAGCCACCTAAACAGAACTGTTCTATTAGCTATACAGACACAATGCTCACTCACACCTCCACACTTGCAGCTAAAAGTGTGTGTGTATGTGTGTGTGGAGTAGTGGTTGTGTCCTTGGCTTAGGGCCTGACGTCCTGAGTTCAAGTTCCGCTCTGGCAACTTTCCATCTGCCTCCCCAGCCTCACCAGCCCACTCAGCTGTGATTGGGTACCTGGTATTTGATGGGGTGCAAGTTCAAGGCTTTTTTTTTTTCCTTCATAAAACAGCAATGGTCCAGGTGGGACTTCGGGTGCCCACACCACTTGCTGTGAGGAAAGGCCTGTTCTCCTGTGAGTTCCTAGCCCGGAAGAATGTTTTGTAGTTGTGTGTGTGTGTGTGACAAGTGAGTTTGCATGTTTCTCTTTGTGTTTGTGAGTGGTATGTGTGTATGTTTATGTGTGTATGGTTTACATAACAAGTCGGCAAGGGTAAGACTCCTTGGTACACACATTAGCAATTGAGTGATCTCAGTCACCCAACTGCATCTGTGGATACGGAGGAAGCTTGAACAGTGCGAAAGAGTTAAAAGTTGGTAGGTCAAAGTTCGTTTCGTGGGATTTCAAAAGAATGGTGCAATTACCTTTTAAGCTTATTAACTTTTAAATATTTACTTTCTTCCTAATTAGCTTGCCTACCAGATCCTTCATTATAGTATTCATCACCACTACTCATCACATTCAAAAGAATGGTGCAATTACCTTTTAAGCTTATTAACTTTTAAATATTTACTTTCTTCCTAATTAGCTTGCCTACCAGATCCTTCATTATAGTATTCATCACCACTACTCATCACATGTCATCTGTTAAGGTAACATCTACCTCCAACCTGTGGCTGACTAGGACAATGAATAAGTAAATGTAGCTATTCATTAAAGTCCCTATATGACTCCATATAAAGGTTGGAATGACTTCCTCGTGCTGAGGTTGAGTCTTAGTACCTCTGTCCTCCTACTGGTGGGTCATGAATACGTGTCGTGAGGACATGAATATACTCTCACATTTCAATGAGGTATAGGAATCAATTAATGTTAAGGGACAATCCTCTTGAGATCTGAGCATCAAATAGCTACACATTACCACTAATCAGTATTCTGCCTAAATTTGGCTTGATCTGATCATTTTTTGACATTCAACCCATGTGATTGGCAAGTCTTCATATTGAGTTCTATTTCATGTAAGGCGAACTGGATTGAATGATGCCGGCTGTTAAGTGAAGAGGAGTAAACATTAGTTCATTAGCTTTGGCATGCCTGCAATGAGAACAATTGAAGCACATTACATAAGACACAGATGTGAAAGTCAGATCACAATGACAGTTGTATCAACTTGTGTTGCTGACATCACTTGAAGCAGGTGAATGTTCTATTGTGAGAATGGATAGGGAATTCATCTGTCATTTTCCTTGTCTTTCACCACTCTTGAACTTAGGACAAAAGAAATTTTTAGTTGTGTACCATTACCAATTTCAGATGTTTGTGCGTAATTCAGGGAAAAAATGTATTTGCAATTGTACTTGAAAAGAGAGCAGTACTGGTAATCATAATTAATTTAATACCTTTGCAGTATTTTGACCTCAACTGGTATGCAGTGGTTAACTCTTTTCATACACGTTCATTTGCATATAATTGTGTAAAAATAATATATGCATACACACACACACAGGCACGTGCCAGAAAGATGTTTGTAAACAGGACATAAAAGGGTGTAGTGCTAAAGGAAGTTTAGTTTGTGTGAGTAAATATTGTGCTAGTGTCAGGTCATCTGCTGTAATGGTATTGCAGTTGTAATGCGGCTAAAGTCTCCATCTAAAGTTGGTCCTACCCTTTGGTCTCAATATGTTAGTGTATTTATGCAGTCCTGTATCATTAGTGCCAGTTCAGAGATTCTATAGCATAGCGGGAAAGATGTTTTAACCAAACAGATATTGTTCAAAGGACAAAACTTTTAAAGAGCTCATGTTCGTCAGGTGTAATCTATTTTTCCATGTGACACTTTACCTACTGTAATTGTAATGCAATTCAAAAGTATTTGTATTTCTAATTGAAATATTACATTTATGAAAATTTGTACTTTGTATTTGAGTTCTTCAAAGTATTTAAATACTATTCAAAGTATATGACCCCAACCCTGACATACAGATAGATAACCCACCACACACACAAAAAAAAGTATAACGAATAAAAACTTATATTAGTGTGAATATTTCCACTCACCCATCATACATATATGTTATTGCTGTTTGCTGTTGATGTGATACTTAGTGTTGTGTTATTGTGTCCGCTTATAACTTTAATCATGTTTTTGTTGCTATGGGGCTCCTTTACTCTATTATACTGCACATTTTTGCTACATCTTACTATATACATATGTCACCTTGCCCACACGGTAGCTCCCAGGCTCAGTGTTTTAGCAACTGACTAACTGTGCAATCATACTTACTACAGCTAACTATATTCATTGTATGCATGGTTCTTCCAACTTCCTGTATGTATCATTTTATGTGCACTTTTTAGGTAACACATTCTTACAATTTTACAAGCGTGCTCAATTCACTACAAATGTTAATTAATGCACGAAGAATAGTAATTTGGTAAAGGGTAGTCAAACACACAAAACTAATGCATATGTGTGATTTTAGATAAAGAGATCAATGAGTGTATTCCCTCTTGCAGTGAGGCTTGAAATTAATTGCAATTTTCTATATTATTCTTTCGTCTCAGTGTCTTAGTAACACAACATTTAAATAAACTCACAAGAATCATCAGAATTAATATCAGTACTATTAGCTATAACTAAAGTATATCTGGCTAATAAGCTTCTGGTTCAGTGGCAAAACTCTAAAATATCATTGCAATGAGTTTTTGAACTATTATAAGGAATTCCATGTTAAAAACTTTGTCTTACATTATTCATTGACTGTGAAACCATAAAAATGTATTTAATTATACTAATTAGCTTTTGCAACTTTTACCTTGTATTGGAATACCACAGTAAAGTCATTGTTTCAGCTCACATTGTTTGCCAAGTTTCAAATAGGGAGAGTGTATATTTTGACCTGACCACGCTCATTTTAGACCACACTCATTAACGAAATTATAATTGTAATGACTTGTTGGCTAGTCTGGCGTAGCCAGACCCTTTACCTAACTGCTACACGGAAAAAGGGTCTGGGGACAATCATACATCTAGGCTGTGTACCTAAACACAACCAGAGTATTTTGCACAGGCACAGCAATCACCAATGCAATATTGTGATAGTTCAGGAATGTGGGGTCCTTATGTACACTGGTGGTAAGATGCCCACTCATTTCACCCAGGGCTGCCTAGAATAGATCGAAAAAATGTGAACTAACCACATCCCAAAATCTTGGCTCTAGAACAGCCAAGGTGCATGATTGTCCCCAGACCCTTTCTCCGTGTAGTGGTTAGGTCAAGGGTCTGGTTACACCAAAGTACTTGTTGGCTAGGACAAACAAGAAAGAGAGGAGATATTATTTGATGGTAGCAAGAGTTTACACTAAATCTTGACAACTATAGCCTTCTTGGTTTTTGGGGGTTGGGCCTTAGGGAGTTCAACCACTACATGAAAGGGAGCTTTTTTTTTTCCCCACTCTGGCTATTAGACAGACGAATTAATGCAAAAATAGCACGAGCTAGTCTCGGTTACCTTCAGTTTTCAGTTCGTGCAGCCCGGGTTGGTAAAACGGGACCATCACCTGTAACGTTCTCCAATCGAGTGGGACCCCGGACAAGAGCTTCAAATCGTGAGTGTCCCGCTCAATTAGATGATGACCAGCGAGACCCTTGCGCGTGCCTCTGGTGGATAGCACTGCGCGCTTGATGCTTGGCTTTGCCCGCCCCACACCCGTACCGCGCCCATCGCCTGTCAGACGGTAAACAAACCTGAGTAAGTGATTGCGGGTCTTACTGTTGTGATTGAGTCTAATAATGGGATGCTGCTGCTCTAAGCAAGCAGAAGGTGCGCTAACTAGCTCTGGTAAGTCAGTCATCCATGTACTCCAAATTAACTTGTATAAACTTTGCTGCTAGCTGGAAAGTTTCTGATGCTCGATACATATTAAAGCTTTGAAATGCCTTCTATAGGCGGTTGCTTTTATTATTTTTTTACGTGTAGTTGCAGAATATAGTAATGGTAAAGCCACTGCTAGACCCAGCAGCAGGAAGGTTGCTAAAACCCTCGTAGAACCTGCACGAGTGTGCAACCTCTCAGCATCCAAACACTCAACTCTCCCTCATGTCTTACTTGCATGGGAGCCACCTTCAAACTTGTCTGAACTCGAAGGTCAAGTCGACAAGTATTGCATCAAAATCACAGGCAGCTACGAAGGTACAGAAGAGCCTGAGCCCCCAATGGAAGTGGAAGTGGAAGGAAATGTGACTTCCTGTGAGCTCACTAATCGAGATGGTTTAAAGCCGCTGTTAGGATACCGATTTGACGTGCAAGCCATAAGGCATCACAAGAAAGGAGCTTGGTCTTCAGTAGAGTGCTTTGTGGGTAAGAAGGAATTCAAAATAACAGTGCCTTATATACTATTAACATTAAGTTATATGTTAGAGGCATGTTCATGTTATAGAGTAGTTTATGGGATTTACAGAATGTGAATTGTAAGTGGAAGTATCTATGAAGTAGATAGCTTCCATTGTATGGCTTTTGTTATGAAGCAATAGATTCAAGTAGAAGTGTATAAGTATGGTAGGTATATTGAGGGATAGAGAGCTGTGGTAATATGCAACATAGTGTCGCATCCTCCATAAAAGTTTCATACTAATATTAGTAATGGTAGCTATGGTTGTTACTATTAAACTGTACAAGTGTATATTGGATTCATTGACCACATCTCTTTTCTTAGACTGGACATGCAGTTTTCCTGGCTGTAATTCAAGCAGAAAAAAACTGGCAAATGGAGAAATCTACCCTTTTTGTTCTATGGATCATAAGATACAATATGGTAAGGTGTGATAAGCATTTAGGTGTTGAGCTTTGCAATAAATTGTCCATTGGTATTACTGGGAAGTCCCACCCACTTATATGTTATAATGACAACCATGCACTTTGTGACAACCCCAAAAAGAACGGCGGTTATGAAGGGGGAAACCCTCTTTTTGGGTGTGCCAGTTATGTGACTAGTCATGTGACTACAAACACTAAGGGCTGGCATGACTACTCAAACCATAAGGAGAGGTTCCCTGCAGTAAAAACTAAATTCTGAATTTTTGTGGGACATTTCATGGCATTTTTCTACGATCCCAATGGCGTACGGAGCAACACTTAGGATATTACAATGAGGAGCTGGTTTTAGAGGGGAAACTACTTACTCCACTCTACAAAGTGGAGAAGCCAATACAATATGCTGTGTCATCAAGCCGCTGTTCCACATGACTGGACAAAAACTCATGCCAGAACTTGTGTCATAGCTACAAATAGTTTAATCCATTTCTAATTTCTTAATTTGTCAGCACAAATACAAAAATGTGGGATCAGTCACTGTAGTAGTAGCTATGCTCCCTAGTGAGATGACTAGTTGAATTTCTGAGTTGTAAGTTTAACTTGATAGGTGTGAGGAATGGAAGTATATTTACTGATGTGGCTAAACTATAATGTAACTCTGTGAAACTCCTGCAAAACACTAATTCTGCTAATCTCTTCACTCTCACCCAAGCCAGAAAGATACACAATTAATACGTGAGATAAAGCTGTAAGTATTAGTCTATTCTCAAGCACATAGCTACATTATTACTGTGCAATTATAGATGAAGGTTATTGCCACAAGCTAGACTGTTCCAATTCACTTCCTGTCAAACCAACTCCATCAAGCTCAACCTCATCCTCTCAGTCTAAATTCAGAACATCTTCTGAATCTTCAGCCCCACCGTTGGTCAGAGAAATGGATCACTTTTGCTCTAAAGATCATTTCCAAGATGCGATTAATTCTAAAGGTAAGCTGAGATTAAATTAATGTACTATATATCACAGTTCTAGGCTATCTTGTTGATATTGGTGTCAAACTCAAGATGTGTTGTAGCTTGTGAATGGAGTTTAGTGCTTTGTGAATAATAATAATTAGAATATATATCATCAATTCACTCAACAGACGAATCGTGTACAGTCTTAGATATGGACTTTTCTGAGAAAGGTCAAGGTTGGCTATTGTTTTATGTTTTATAGATAGTGCTTTCCTCATACAAGTGGAATCAGATACCCAAGAATATGAAGACATCCAAGCAAATATTCAAAAGCAATGGAACTCCAAGAGCATTCCCTGCCCATCACTGACGCTAGTCCTAGCTGTGGTCAACCCCAGAGAAGATACTAACTTTACCGAGTACAAAAACATGTATAGCATAAAGGACAAAAACATCTCCAGTTTCTTTCTAGGCACGGACATAGGCTGTGATCTGTACTACAACCACATTCCGTGCAAGAATGCCTCAAACTTTTCCAACTGCAGAATGTGTCATCTCACTTCCCATGGTTTGGGCAAACTCATTTACCATGACAACCCGAGTTTCTCTCTACAGAAGAACCCAGTCGACGCCCACCTCAAGGTGAAGCCAGACTCTGAGATGCACATCTACTCACTGCTTCTTTGTGATGTTGCTTGTGGTAATGCTAAGAAAGTCAGGACCAACAACGAGGAACGCCCTGAGGGTGCTGACGTTGTTGTGGTACAGCAAACCGAAGAAGTGAAAGTATTTAATGCAGATCTGGCTTGTATACGATACATATTATTCTATATTGTATAGACTCCTCAGTTTCACTACCATCTTGATTATACAACTTCATCATCCTGCATATTGAACCACCCACAAAGACAGTAATTGATTTACAATATATTATGTGGCTTATTACCAGTAATCCCTTTCATCAACATGTGTTATGTCTTCAATAATGGACAATAATTTTATTGATATTGATTTCTAGAATAGTTAATTGTTAATGTGTACTAACTAGACCAGGCGACATTCATTCTATTTAGCAGTGTGTGGTGTGAAGATGAGTAGCCATTAGCTCATAGCAAGAACATCAATATCTAATTATTCTGCCAATAGCTAGTCCGTAGCTAATAGCAACATATATGCTATGTTATGCAATAAAACAAAAAAATCTTTAGTAATAGTCCCTGGAAGCAAATGGTAGCCCCTCCCCTCATACCTTTAAAAAAAAAAAACAACGTCAAATTGCTACACGAGGGAGACATAGCTAACTAGTTATGGTGGAATTAAGCTACAAACACAGATTTGTTGTGCTATGCAAGAGTTGTTATTATTTTCATGTATCTGAGGGATAATATCTGATTGTGTTGGCTACTACAAAACAATGCTCAATTTCAGATGAAAGCAGAAATTTAAACTTGTTTATATCAGTATAATTTCACAGTAGCTATTAGAGTTAGCTATAATGGATCAGTATTTCAAAGTGCAAATTGAGTCCATCTACAATAATAATAACAATAACAATAATAATAATTATTATTATTGTTATTATTACTACTATTATTATTATTATTGTTTTATTGTTATTATTATTATTAGAATTAGCTATTGTTATTATATATAATTATTATTAAACTGAGTAGTAGATATAAAAATTAAAATGTTTAGCTATGATGATAATCTCAATCAAAGAGTTCATAGCAGCACAAGTGTGTAGCTATGTGTGTGTGTGTGGGGGAGGGGGTGGGGGGTGGGGGGAAGAGGAAGAAGAGGAATGGAATATCTCCTTTGAGACTAGTTCATTCTACATCACAAAAATTTCCACGAGACTAATGATTACATCTTCATCATTAGGGAACTGCCCATGGCACAATCTCATTTCCAAACTCTGTGGTAGCCCGAGGAAGAGATTTACAGAACCATGGGGGTGTGTTGAACTGGCAACAGGAACTCCCTGAGGCACATCCTATTCCATCCCACAATGGATTATTGATATAATAAGTAGCATGAGACAATTCTGATCCAAGATTTCCAGTATCACAGAAATAATTGTTTCCAACAAAGCTAGCTAGGTAATTGATGAGGCCAGTTCTCACTGTCACGAGTGCATGAACATATTGCCACTGTAATAGTACTGTGTTGGTTAAGAGCTGCAGCGAATGTCCACAGGTGACTTCTCGATCCAGCTGGTCCGTGAGTCAGTGATATTCCATCCACATATACTTGGTCTATTGTGTTGGCTCCAAATGTGTTGAAATACTCAGCAAAGGCATCTGGAGTGCCTTTCTGGTAGGCTATTATTCTTCCACACACTCGAGAGTAAGCATGCTGGACTGGATAGAGGACAGAGTCACACACTCCAGGACCAGACCTCCTTCCACAGCCACGAATTGGAGTGGAATGGAGAGATAGAGAAGACGGGCAAGTTGTGCTAGCTTCAGACATGTTCAGATAGGCTACTCTAGTCCACCTGCTGCTGCCACATGAACATGGCCGCTCAAATATCTCTATACCTCTAGCTATAGACTCCCTCATTTGGATATTCACTGTACTGTCTATTGTACAAATATTTCCATCACCTGATGTCTGCTGAATTGGTGGCAAGAGTACTGGACTTGAACTGCTCTGGTTTTGTGCCGAAGAAAGCTACAAATGTAGGTACTCAACAATAATATCACACATGGAGCAACCATAGTAATGTAGCTATATATTCTGTGTCAGCCGTAGACTGTGATCATTTAAGTTACTGGTAATCCTTTTTATAGCATTATTTAGACTTCTGGTTGTATTGTAATCGTGTTTGGGTAAAGTTTACTATGTATCTAATTATTGGCTTAGATTAGTACATAAAAAATTATGAGGACAGCTGTAAGTAGCTATTTGTAATCAATGTCAAGGGACAATCCTCTGTAATATGGTCATATATACTATTGCTCAAACAATGCACCACTTTTATGTCCAATTGTTTTATCTAATAGCGAATAATGTCAATGATGGTTGTCTTCCTACAATTTCATGTAGTGTACCTACTTGGCAGCAGATCGTGTTCAACTACCAACAAATACAAGATTGCTGAATTAATATTCTTATAAGCAATCTAACTTCACTGATTCAATTTATATTCACCATTCTTTTATTTAGTTGAGTTTAATTTACTAAGCACATATTTCACAATCAGAGACTCATGAGAATCATGTGATATTGAAAAAAAAAGTGAATAGTAAACATTGCCCCTTGTATGATATATTAATTTATTTTGCATTGTTGTGGCTATACCTTGGTGTAAAATCACAATTCATGAATATCATTATAATAATACTACGGCTCATAGCAGCATAGCTATAGATATTAATGGTAGTATTGGTAACACTGCTGGTAGCTTACGTAGCACTGGTAGTACAGGTAGCACTGATAGTATAGGTAGCACTGGTAGCATAAGTAGTACTAGCAGCATAGGTATCACTGGTAGCTTAGGTAGCCCTGGTAGTAGTATAGGTAGTACTGGTAACTTAGGTAGTTCTGGTAGCATAGGTAACACTGGTAGCTAGTCCAGTCATTATAAGGTTTAACCCTAAAATAATTGCTACAAAAGGTTTTATGATGGATTCCGATACTGTTCCACATTATGTTCAACATACTAAATATCTACCAAAATCTGACTAGTAGAAATGTGTTGTTTTGGTAATACTTGTCTGTAAGCTCATTACTATTCATGAGATGTCATTTGCTGGCCGTATCTTCAGTTTTATTCTGTTTAGAGAGACACAATTAAAACCACTGGAAACCTTAGTTCATAAGCTTTAAAATAATAATAAACTAATGTTGCTAAAACTAAAACCAAAACCCCTTAGTTTTTGGGTATTCTACTTTTGGTAAGAATAACTAAAACTAAGCTGTAGAGAACATGAAAAAACTAGAACTAAATATTTTAGAAGACAGTAAATTCGATAATAATTAGTATAGTGGATGACAAAAGTTAATAGTTACTAAGCAAATAAATTTTTATTGCAAGCAATTCACTTTGAATTAGCTATGTCAGTTAAATGAAGACAAAAATTGCCGTCAAGTAATTCTCTTAACTATATAAAAATATCATTCTTTATTTATAATACCCAAGATTTCATAGAGATATGCTATTTTTGAAGTTATTTCGGAATACTACCTGTACTACTTTCTTTAAGGAGTCTCATTATTGCAGAATTTGAGAGACAACATAAATTAACCAAAACTAAGTCAATTGATAGTATAACTAACTAAATCTTCTACATAACATTGAAGAAAAAAAATAAAAAATAACTAAATCTTCAGGGAGAATTTGGAAAAAAACTAAAACTAAACATTCAAGATAATTTTTTGGTATGAATAACTAAAACTAAGAAATCTGGAATCTCTAAACCAAAACAATATTGATATAAACATTAGCTACCTTTATGAAAAAAGTATAGAGATTATAGATGGCTAGGCAGTTTACAGATCAATGAAGTTATATTCCACAGCATTTTTTAGCACATACTATCAAATAACAGGCTCCTACTACCTCGTGGCTACTTCTATTGAATATTGCAAAACAATCTGAACCCCCAAAACTTAAAACTCTTTAGAATTTTTTAGAAGGAGTGATTGTTGAAATGTTATTAATAAAGTATCAAATAATAATTAAAATAACATAATTATTAGCAAATATAAACGTTACTTATAATAATAATAGAGCAATGATCAAATTATTTCTATTTGCTTAACGTTAATAAAAAACTAGAAAATTTAGAAAATTTATAGGGTAGCAAACCCGTTCTTATCCCTAAAAATGCCAAGAATTGCTTGCCACTCAATTTCAAATTTGACACTTAGCTATGTAGCTACTTGCATTGTTCAATTCATGGTTGTAATTCTAAAAGCAGTGAACTTTCTTCTGAAAGTACTAGGCAACACATTATGAAAATGAAGCTGGGAGTTTTATTTGTTATAAAGTTTTTTCTCTCAATTATTCTAAATTTTAATCCTGCTATTCCAATGTGCAACTGATGCAAATTTGGAGTGCAATAGCATAAGGTACCTTATCCATGGTTTCCTTTTTCTGCACACTGTGTGATTAACTTGCACTTATTAAACTATACCTAGTTTTTAGAGAGTGGTGGATAGATCATTGAAGATTGTTTCTGTGGCTCAGATTGTTTCTGGGGCTCACTATACTGAAAGATTACTGAAGGACATTATATTATAAGTAGTTGTTACATTAAAACTTGCCAGTATTGCTAGAATTCAAGCGCTAGCCGCTTCCTTAGTCTGGGGGGGCCAGACCCTTTACCAAACGCAAAGCGAGGAAAGGGTCTGGTCAAGTGAGGGGGGGTGGGGGGAGGGGGGGGGTTGCGTTGTACAGGACCCACGAATTCCTGAGGAAAATGCGGTGTTAATCATAGCACTAAATTACCACAAAACGCGAATTAGAAGCATTGCACTTAATGCCCTGCTGTCACAGTTCGCTTCTATCTTAGAGAATGAAGCTGAAAAGAAGTTGGGAGTGACCTTGGATGAAATATTAGAGATCCATAGAGACAGATACTTGTGTAGGTTTTGTGATATTTTTGAAGATGTCAGAAATTCGTCAGAATATAGCATAATTGGAATATTTCTTCTCTTCACCTGATAAGAAGATAAGTCACTTTTGCATAAACAAGAACTCCCCATAGTTAAACGGAGCCAGTTAAACAGCGAACTGTGAGGACAGAGCAATAAGCGCAACGCTTCCTATTCAGGTTTTGTGGTAATTTCGTGGTAATTTGGAGATATGATTAACACTGCATTTTCCCCAAGGAATTCGTGGATCCTGTACAGCGCACCCCCCTCCTCACTTGACCAGACCCTTTCCTCGCTTTGGTATGGTAAAGGGTCTGGCCACGCGAGACTAGTCTGGCGTAGCCAGACCCTTTACCCACTGATCGCTGCGCGGAGGGAAAGGGTCTGGAATCATGCAATACAGCGAGTTGTTCCAACAGGATGTAATGAGACTTCGTCAAGTGTATGTCCGGTTACGTCATCTTACGCGTATAGTTAGCAATATGGCTTCCGAACAGCAGTGCCGTGGTTGTGGCCGTGATGTTTTGAAATGGAAGGCTGGGAGGAGGTTGCTGTTTTCTGAGAAGTCCATTGACATATACACATTGTGGAAAAATTTGGTAGTCAAGTATGAAACCGGTTTCGGACACACAACAGCTGGATTTTTGTGTAGAAGTTGTTTTTCTAGTTATGACAGACTGGCAGAACTATTGTTAAAGTTAGTCGTGCTTTGGGCAACTTAGTAACAATTCTAAACAAGTTTGACTCAGTTAACAAAGTTGCTGAGGTATCTGGTATTCACAAGTGCAAAAGTATGGAAAAAGACATTGAAATAATAGTGAACGAGCTAAAAAAATACCAAGTATTCAAGCAGATTTCATCACGACGACATATCAGATTCCCTCATCCTCACAATATTTTACACGGTCGGCCCAGAAAAGACTTTGATGATTGGATGATCAGTAAAATAAAAATGAAACTGCAATTAAGTAATATTCAATAACTTTTTATACATATATGAAAAGCTTAGTTTTACTTTCACACCTACCACATTCACAAAACTTTGAACAAATGTCACAACACAAACATTTACTTCCCATATCAATATGTTCATAAGACTCCATATTTCTGAATAACTTGTCACGACGGCACTCTGAAATGTTCTCACAATAATCTATCATGGCTTCATCCATTGCATGTCTTCTTAAAGTAGTCACCATCAGCATGGCTAGGGAAGGATGAGAATCACGTCCAGCTCTACCAGTTTCCTGGATATATGACTCCACATCATCAGGTACACCCACATGTACTACTTGTCTCACATCATGGCAGTCAATCCCCATTCCAAAAGCAATTGTTGCTATCACAATTCTTAGCTGAGACTGCTTCGTAAACAAATCAATTATTTGTTCCTTAATATAGTCATCAGTGACACTGGTAAAAATCTCGACTAATCTGAATGATGTAATATCATGAGAATTTGGAGGCTCAGTAAAATTAACACCTAATGATGATCTAAAATATAAGTAAATATTTGAGCAATCCTCAAATCGTCTGCAATATATTATCATTCTAGGCATTTCAGATCGTAATTCAGTTAGCCTCTGAATAATCGGCTTGATTCTTTCTAATAAATCAGAGCATCTTCGTACACAAAATGCTAAATTTCTTTTGCATGGATTCATTGATTGCATGCCGATCATTTTGGATACATCACATCTTAAGGTTTTGGATGCCGTGGCTGTCAATGCCATTACATTTACACCTGGTGGAATTAAGCTTCTTATGTCTCCTATGCGGCGAAGACTTGACCGAAAGGTACTTCCCCTAAACAAATGGTAATGCATCATGAAAGATTTATAAATCAGATACATTCTTAAACACACTGTCTCTTACCATTTTGCCACACAGTGAGCTTCATCGACCACAAATCCTCTTAATCTTTCACTATATATAGTACTTGACAACATCTTACGCCACTTTTTTGTATCAATAATTAGTTCTGGAGTAAAAAACACTAGTTGATAGTGTCCAGCCATAACAGCACTTTTTACTTCTTCGTTGCCAGTTTCTCCAGTAACATAAGCTGCTTTTAAACCTTTCTTGCTGAAAGTTGCCGCCTTAATAAAATTGTATTATGGTAAAGTTACAATAAACCTAAAAAATACAATAAATTACCTGATCCTTCATGATTGCTGTTAGTACGTCATTATACGGCACAAAGCGTCATTAATGATATTCATCATTACTGAAATTTTGTAACGGATAGGAACAACTCGCTGTATTGCATGATTCCAGACCCTTTCCCTCCGCGCAGCGATCAGTGGGTAAAGGGTCTGGCTACGCCAGACTAACGCGAGACTACCCGCTTCTCGGCCTTGAATTCAGATTGCTTCCTCCTTGCGCATGCTTTGTGACGAGCGTCTAGAGAGCGCATGTCTGAAACGCTATCTCTCTACCTATTTAACGGAGTTCCTAAACGCTATACGCTTTGTAATTCAGTTTGTGAATTATCAGTGTTGGTGGTGTTGGTGACTTTTGAAAGGTATTTAGGGACTTTTGTTGGATACGTTTATACACTCAAGTGAGCTCCCATCAATCTTTTGGATAGATAGGTCTGGGATCTCTGTATGATGGCTGGACGAATGGAAGCGGAGATGAAAAGTGACTATGTAGCGCTTCAACAGATGAGGTAAACTATACAGTACTATTATGCTACCTTTTATCAAAATTAATCACTTCTCTAGCCAATGTCCGAAACTGATTGGCGACAACCTGACTACTACTCCGGATGAAGTATCTGCCGTTAAGGTATACCAGATAAATGTCTAAACATTAATTAGCTAGCATTTCATTGATAAAAACTAATTACTCCGCAGGCTAAAGTGCGCCGTGTTCTGGAACACGTGGTGGAATGGAAGGAAATACACGACGAAATGGTTAAGGATTTCAGGAACGTAGAACTTAATTTCCAAAAGGAACGCAGATCTAAGCAAGTATGTTTAAATTATATTCAATTGTGGAGTTAGTGATAAACTGCAAGGGTCACCACTTGCAGTAGTGTAGCTAACATTAAGAGATGACAACATTTTTAGCTACATTTATGAACATGACTGTTCTCAGTTGTTATGGTTAAGTTCTATTTTATTAATGATGATTCTGTTATTCTTGGCTGAAATAATTATAATAATATCAAACTAACAAATAAAATAGAGAAAATTGAGTAATTCGCAAGAAGTATAATCTTTCGGTTAAGTTTCTATAATTAGCATAACATTGGGTGTTATAGAAAATTAGTTATTAGTTCTATTTTAAAATAGTTTGTGCTATCTTATAAATGATGCATAAAATTGTATACACATATTTGTAAGTTGAATGAAAACATTAGCTTAGCACACTCTGACCGAGGGAAACCTATAGAGACTAATAAGATATGTATTCTAAATGTGTATAATTACTAGCTATAGCTAAATCATCAAATCATGCATATAATAGTTTTATGGTGAAAGCATTTTATTTACCTATTATTATTGTTCTAGGACGAAACTCTGAAACTTAAGGCTGACTTATACAAACAAAACAAGGCCTTGCTACTCTCCAACTCGGAAAATACAATCTTGGACGAGCAAGTATGTAGTAACTTACTATATTGTAAAATACTACACATATTTTGTTTACTCCACACATTTCATGTGTACATTATATAATATTGTCAATACTACTAGTTGATGCTGGCTAAGAGTCGCTGCTCAGAACTAGAACAGACTCTCATGGACAAGGAAATGATGATTAGTGCAATGGGGAGCCATGTAGAGGAACTGAAAGAAAAGAATCTGGTATTGAACAAAAAGGCAACTGAAGCAGAGGAAATGAAACATGGCTACAAAATTATGAAAGAAAGAGAAACTGGTCTTTTTCACAAGGTATATACTATAACTAAAACAATGAACTATGTAAAATTCTATTACAATGTAATTGAATTGTACAGTGGGTTCAAGCAAAAAACCAAGTGTCAGAAGTTCTATTGACTCTGCAGGACAAACATAGTGAGACTATTGATCTGATCCAGAAACTAGACGCAGTTAAAGCCACAAACAAGGCACTGAAAGCTCATGTGAAGGACCTTGAGAATGAAAATTGTGCTTTAGACAAAGTAGCCTGTGGCCTCCTTGACAAGGTTAATCACATTTATTATAGTACAAGTTCTACGAGTAATATAGAAATTTCTAAGCAAATAATATTTTGTTATAGTGGATGACGTCTAAAGACAAGCTGTCTGAATTTGAAAAGACTTTGGCAGACAACAAAATGGAGGCCATTATCTTGAACCAAGAATTAGATACAATGAAAGCCACACACAAAGCAATGAAAGCTAACATTAAGGAACTTGAAGAGGATAATGGTGTGCTTGAAGAGGAAGCATGTGGTCTCTTTGACAAGGTTAATAGCAATTATTATTTCTCAAATGCAGTTTTTACAAGATAGATAGTTATAAGAAGTGAATTTGAATATTTTGTCATAGTGGATGACTGCTAAAGATCAGTTGTCTGAACTGGAACTTGATCTATGTGACAAAAATATGGAAATACTCGATTTGAACCACGAATTAGATGAACAGACAGCTACCAATCAAGCAATGACAGCTAGCATGGAGAAACTACAAAATAAGAATGGTGATCTTGAAGAAGAAGCTTGTGGGCTCTTTGACAAGGTTAATAGCAATTATTACGATAAGTGGTGGTACAAAAAATTATTTTCTACAACACAATCTCCAAAAGTAAATGTAATATTTTATTTTATAGTGGATGACCGCTAAAGAGCAATTGTCTGAGCTGGAACTGGATCTACGTGACAAAAATAAGGAAACACTTGATTTGAAACAGGAACTAGATGAGTTGAAAGCTACAAATCAGAAAATGACAGCTAACATGAAGGAACTACAAAATGAAAATGGCACTCTTGAAGAAAAAGCTTGTAGCCTCTTTGACAACGTTAGTAGAAGTTATTATTTTTCAAATGCATTTACTGCTAAAGATCAGTTGTCTGATTTGGAACTGGATCTGTGTGACAAATATATGGACATACTCAGTTTGAACCAGGAATTAGATGAACTGAGGGCTGCAAATCAAGCAGTGACAGCTGACATGGAGGAATTACAAAATGAAAATGGTAACCTGGAAGAAGAAGCTTGTGGCCTCTTTGACAAGGTTAATAGTAATAAATTAGTAAATGTACGAAGTTAAGTCTTATTATTGATATAAATGATGTGAAGGATTTGTGTACTATAGCTACTGTTAAGATAAAATATATAGCACAATGGAAGTATTTAAGTATTCGTCTTTACACAGTTTGTTCAGATAGTACAGCAGTACGTAAGTCTTCATTTTAGGCTAGGCTATTAAAATGTGCGATAATTACTTTGAACAGCCTGTATTTTACTTTCTCTGTTTGCTTGTTGTTTTTTTTAGTCAAAATATGGCAAGTAGTTACAAGGTATCGTAGTGTCATTACCGTTTATGTACATCATTTAAAACCTGACACAGTTTTTTTTATTAGCTGCAATGCTTTATGTGGGGTCAGATAGTTAGAATGGCTTATTTGTTACAGAAGCTACCAGTACTTGTGAAAATTAAGCTAAAAAGTAACCACATATTTGTGAGCTATCATGTATCTAGCTACTAGTAGTTACTTCAGGAGTAAATAAACTGAATGATGCCTTCCTAATCTAGCTGAATGGGTACTAAAACTTTAACTTCAGGACAACTAAATTAATTTAAATTAAATTAAAATAATTAATAATTATTCACAACAAAATTTCCATAAGTAAATGTGAATATTTTTTTTTGTAATAGTGGATGACTGCTAAAGATCAGTTGTCTGAATTGAAAATGGATTTACATGACAAAACACTCGATTTGAATCAGGAGTTGAATGAACTGAGAGGTACACATCAATCAATGACAGCTAATATGAAGGAACTGCAAAATGAAAATGGCCACCTTGAAGAAGAAGCATGTTGCCTTTTTGACAAGGTTTATACTACTTTCTAGATAAAAAATTTAGCATAGTTAACAAGAGTTTCTACAATAGTTTACATATGCTAATATTTTGTGACAGTGGATGACGGCAGAAGATAAATTATCTGAACTAAAGTTGAACCTACAGGACAAAAATATGAAAACAACTGTTCTAAACCAGGAACTGGACTCAGCAAAGAGAAAGATTGAAGAAATAACAGTCCAGATGAAGGACATAGAAAAAGAGAATCATGAATTGGAACAAGAAGCATACAATCTCTTTGACAAGGTAGAGATGTAGCTATAGTATGCCATCAAAAAATTAGTTGATATCGCTTTCTATAGTGCTGTGAGCTTCTTGACAACACATTATGTATTTCTTCATTCTTGTGTGTTTGTTGTAGTGGATGTGTGTAAAAGATCAAAACTCTGAACTTGTACTAACATTACAGGACAAAAACTTGGAGGTAAGAGCCTTAGTTCAAGAATTAGACACTATGACAAGGAAGAACAAGAGAAACAAAGTGTACTCAACCTCACGCCCAGCATACTTAACAAATACAAGAACAATCTCAGATAAGGTAATATGCATAATGTAATAACAGTTATATTTTAATCATTTGAACTGCAAAAATTGACATGTATTTGTGTATGCATAAAAATTATTGTTCTTGCATTAAAATTGAAGTCATTTAGAGATGGATTACAATTTATATTTTTGTTAACATTTATATTTTAACGTATGTAATACAGATTATCACATCTACATACTACAAGCAATGATGAAGGTCAATTAAACATTATTTTCTAACACAGAAACTACTAAAATTGTCCACTAACTTCTCTATTATATCATTAATACGTCCTCCAAATTTAACAAGTACAACATGAGAATTCTTAAGTTGAGAATTTATGACGCTATTAAAACTGCTCTCTCCTAATTTTGTATTGCTACAAATAATTTAAGACTACAACTTCACATAATACTAGTCAAGGCTTGTTAGTATTTAACTAGGATGAAAGTACTCCAGAAATATAACTGCTTTGTACAAATCTATTGATTAAGCATCTTCCACCAATGATAATTTTCAGTCTTTTAGCTTAAATATATTCTTCGGTTTGGCAGAAAATATTGTCATATGTGGAGAAAGTCTGCTAAAACATTTTTTTCAATAAGAGTGGTCAGAAATACACAATGAATGTCATAAGTCTTTGTTATTTTTTGTGTGTGTGTAGTTTAATTTATGACTCTATCTCTGTTCTCTTTAATAATGCACATGTAAATTTAGTAAAACCTTTTCCTCACAGACAAAATTGATAAAGATTTATACAGTACCAATAAAATATATAATAATAATAATAATAGTAGTAGTAGTAGTAGTAATAGTAGCAGTAGTAGTAGTAATACTAATACTAATAATAATACAGTGGAACCTCCAAATAACGGACACTATAGGAACAACCTGATTTGTCCATTATACAGAGGTGTCCTTTACATAGAGGTTCTTATTTAGTTATGGTAACTCCCATCAGTGCTTTTACTATTGTCCATTACAGAGAGATGTCCTTTACATAGAATGTCCATTAAGAGAGGTTTCACTGTAATAATATTAATAAGAATAATAGCCGACTTATCTACAACTTGTGGTGCTTCAGCACAAAAGGGAGCGAGATTGCTCAACCAGGAATATTTTAAGTATATTTACAGTCTTAAAGGAATCAATTACAGCTAAAGAGTGTTCTGAGTTAGCTAAAACCTCTTTAGCATAAATTTAATAATAATTATACTAGTGGACTACTTTTCCAGATATTCTGAGGTACGAGCTCAAAACTACCACATCCATAGTTATCATCCCGCACCTCAAATCACTATTCTCTCATCATGGTATTCCAGAAACACTCAGAAGCGACAATAGTCCACAATTTTCATCCCAGCAATTTGCAAAGTGTGCAAGTACTTATGAGTTTCAGCATACTACAAATAATTGTCCTAGATTTCCACAGTGCAATGGGCATGTGGAACACTTTGTTAAGACAATGAAGGCAATGATGTCCAAATCCGAGGATCTGTATCTGGCTTTACTAAGCTACAGATCAACACCTTTACCCTGGTGCAGCCTTTCACCAGCAGAACTCTGCAGCATGGGAAGGAAAATCAAGACCACTATTCCACAATCAAACCAGCTACTAGTTCCTAAATGGCCTTATTTACAGGAATTTCGACAGAAAAAATAATGATTTCAAACAGAAACAAGTGGATAACAAGAGGCATATCGTCACTAATTAACACTTGTCCTGGTCTATTGATGCACACTGAATGTTGTGTATTTATGTCTGTGTATGTGTAATAATAACCAGTCTTGCCTCTGGGCCAAGAACAGTGAACAAAGTAAGAACTAAGAGCGACACTACAGTTGTAAAACTACAACATTATATATAACAAAGTACATAACAAATTTAGTGTGAGTTCAATTTTAATTCATTTTTAAGTTCGGTTGGTTCACACCACTCAGTAAAGGGTGGGGGAGGGGGTGGGGGTGAGAGCTTACAGCCTGGTACCACCGGCAAACTATACATGCAAAGAGCGTAGCTTAGAGCGGAGGCTGGGAAAGAGAAGCTAAGTGGGCCACAAAAAAAATAGTCAACATTATTAGTCTAAAGAGTATGGTGAAATTTTTGTGCCTGGATCCCAGATCTCATTAAGCAAAAGATCAAAATCTTTGTTAACTGTCTAACTTGCACAAGTGCAACACATTGATTACAATGATAATAACATTGGCATGTGCCTTTGCATAAATATATTTAATGTTTGGTAAACGATTATTAATATTGTGGATTCATACTAAGTGTGCATTCATAGTAGGTGGAAAGTGTGAAGGACACATTATGCATTGATGGTGGGCATTCACACCACCAGTTTGGTGTGAATTTGGTGTGTTTTCATGCTATAATTTTTACAGTGCAATGCCACTTTTAGACAAGCACAACATTAGTTGCTATCTCTCCCTTACAAGTATTTTTTTTATTTACATGTCTTAAAGTGATCTATCTGAAGAAGTGTGTATAATTACAAATGGCTATAAACATTTAACTTGCCTATGCCAATTGGTCTTGACATATACAATAAGGACAAAAAAGTAGAATAAAAAAAATAAGTGTTGTACAAAAAGTTTAAAACATTTCTTTACTATAAAAAGTAGTGCTTGAAACAAAAAATATGCAAGGCGTAGCCGTACAAAAATAGAAATAAAGTTAATCGCAAGACGTAAAATATTCAACTCTATTAACATAGTGCAAAAATTCTTTATACTAAAGGACAAGGTATCCAGTGCTGATGAAGCAAACTTTCCAAACTCTGGCTCGTAGAGAAACACCTCTCCAGCTTCATTGCTTATTAAATCTGTGCGATGAGATTGTTGGAAAAGAGATGGAAAGTATCCAAGAGGAATGTCCACTTTCACTGATCTCTTTGGTGACTTGGGCTTGGTCAGTACTGGATCAAATGGTGACTTCAGAATACCATACAAAACTGCTCCCCCATAAAAGCGTGCTGTATCAATGAAATCATTTGTATAGCAGATTTTGATGTATTCAAAATTATGCAAGTGAAATAGTAGTTTCCAACATGCTTCAGAGAAGAAGGAACTTTCTGTAGTCATATTAAATATCAGCATATGTTCAATAGCTATTTTAAGAACTTTCTCTGATTCTGACAAGTTATCTAACTTGTACATTATTGAGCTTTTGAGGAGATTAAGTTCAACAAGAATAGAGCCAGTTCCAATTACAGCCAGCATATGGTTAACAACACTTAGTGATCTATTATAGTTACCTCTATCAAATAATCGACCAGCAGTTTTATGTGCCAACTTGATCTGCTCTGGAGTGCTTATAGCTCCTACTTCTTCCATTGCCTGTATCCAGCGTTCCTGAATATCATAAGCCTTGTCATGTTGGCCAGTATATATCAGGTAATCTTGATATGCCTGTATTAAATAGGTTGCACCTCCATACAGCTCAGCAGCTGTTAAGTTTAATAAAGTATGGTAAATTTGATCCAATTCTTTTTCAATTTTTTTGAGGTCTATTGTTTTTCTATAATATGTTCTCAACCACAATAGCATGTAGAGTTTATCATAAATGGAATATTGATACATCTCATCATACAAAGCTTTCTCAAATAATGTTTTTGCTCAAATTTATGTAGGAAAATGCCATTTCAATATAATGGCATTTATTAGAATTTGCAGACTTGCATTTGATCTGACTTGCTTCATTTTTTTCAAGATATTTTATGTGATACAACTTAGCATTGCTGGCATTAAATTGGTCTTCGTAGTGGGACAGAATATATAAATAGTACTTTCTGCATGCTTCTTCTGAGTAAGAATCTGAGCAAAATATGTCAGTAAGGTTTAAACTACCATTAGATATAATAGTAGGCTTGTAGTTTATATAACTATTGTTACTGTTCTTCCATAGCTGAGATAATTGAATTGCTACTTCAACATATACATTGAAGTGTGAAGCCATATCCTTAGTTAAAAATTGCACTCGAAATGGATTAACTGACAAGAAACTGTTCAGGGAATTCATAAAAGATCTTATAAAGGAATGAAGAACCAAAGCTAACTCTTCGACTAAGAAACGAAAATTTAAAAATTTAGTCTCTAGAGTTTTTAAAAAACAAGTTACAAACATTGGGTCAAAATCTGAATACTTGTTTTGAGTGATAAAGGCCATCAGTAATTGAATATGATGTCGATTTAAATCTAATTTGTGGAGAGCTGCTTGTGGAGATCTTACAAACTCGTCAGCCATTTTACATAACTCATGAGAATAATATGCATTTAGACCAGCAAAGAAAAGTCTATACATCATTATACTACGGCGTGAGATAAAATAGTCTTTAATTAGTTTGTGGTAGTAATAACGCTTGGACTTGTTGTCGTACTCCAATAGTGAGAGCTTAACCAAATTTTTTAGACACAAGTATTCTTGGGAAATTATACCCATATTAGTGAGTGGATGAAGTACATTCAATGCTGTGTGCTGGTCAAAAGAACCTGTAAAGAAAGAGAGGTATTGACCAATTTTCTGCATATTCTTATCAAGATAATTGTATGATAGAGAGATAGAGGCATCAAGTCGCATGCTGGACTGTAACTCTGATGGACTCAGTGTGTCAATAGGCTGCTTCTTCAAGTTCTCTATGACTTCAGTAGGTGAGTTTATTTTATTACTCAATAATGCACCGACTATTTTTAGAGCTAATGGGACTTCTCCAGTTAATTGAGCAATATCTCTTTTTTCATTATCACTAAGAAGTGTAGGGTTTTTAAACTCCAATACTTGACCAGCTGATTTTGCATCAATAGGATGTACTTTATGCACAAAGTGATTATCTGAATGGAATAGTATTTCTCTACTAGTTGTAAGTAACTTCAAGTTGCTACCAGAGTGCATCAATAGTTTATCAATAGCATCATGAAAGTCTTCTGCTTGTTTTTTAATACTGTCATCACAGTTGTCTAATATTATCAAGCAATTACTCCACCATCGTCTTCTTCCCCATAAAAGTAAACTATCAAATGTTACTTCTATTTTCATGCTATTGTCATTCATTAGGATCCTCTCTGCCAGTATCTGCTTAAAATCTTTTTGGGGAAAGTCCATCAAATTTATGTAATATACTTCTGTTCTTCTAGCAAGCATTTCGTAACCAATGTTTATAGCAAGAGCTGACTTACCAAATCCTGGTGGTCCAATAATATTTACAAAACGAAAGGAATCATTTGAAAAACTTACTATATCAAGTAGAGTATTCATATCTTTATCTCGTCCAAAGAAATCCAGTTTTGCATTAGGCAGTGTATAAGATACATAGGGGGCCATGTTAGGATCAAATACAACTGCTACCACAACTAATCCAATAACCAAACATGCTCCCATGACTACTGACAGTATGCTGCCTACAGACCACAAAAAAATACTTGTAACAAAACAAACATTAAAAAAATTTGGGATTTAGGGTTGCCCAAACCACAATAATTGCAAGTTAACCACCATATGTTGAGCTCAGTAAGCTCAACTTAGCTAATGTAAATGTTCATCTACACGTATCTGTGTACACTATAGACATGCTGCATGTCGCCATGACACAAGATGGTGCTATATGAAGGTGGCTGGGAAGGAATATTCAAGTCATGCTACCGGCCTTAGAGACATCTTTGTATCAAGCACATCCACTAGATTCAATTATCAGAGATTCAATGATCCTATTTGTGACACTATAAATTTATGAGTTGGTAATGATTGTATTTGCTATATTGTTTCAGTTTTCATGGTTACATAAGTTAAGTATGAAGTTGTAGCCTATTTAAAAAATAAAGTTTTTTTTCTGCTTCATGTAATAGATGCTCAGCTGCATTATTGGTGATGGCAACTTTGCCCTGGACTGCTTAATACAGCACACACGCTACTCACTAATGTTATGGTCCTCACAATACATCAACAATCTCACTAGATATTGTGTAAAAAGTCTACTATGCTAACCATGATGTAAAAGCAAGTCATTCAGAGTAATCACTGCTGGTGTCTGAAGCATCATCATTCATATTCTTCGCATCATTTAGTGTCTTTTCGGAGCAGTCACTACATTCTAAATTGGTTACGCGTTGCATAGCTGTAGTGAACTGCCATTTTTAAGGTCCCACGCTAGGGCCTTTGGGACCCTAAAGCAATAGTTCCCTCCGAGACAGAGCCTAACTGTTATTTAAAATAGCACAATTATCTTTACATGAGGGTACACTCCTTCAAGTGTATTTTTGTCTTTGTGATATTGTGCCCCACCCCACCCCCCTGTTAAGAATTATTCGTAGACCTATGATCTAAAGTATTATCAGACACTATTGCTTGGCTCATAGCTGTAAGGAATCTGGCACTGTTGTTACTACCATTACTGTCTCTGATGAGCTGTAGTGCCTGCTTTCTTCTGCCTCAGACTCACCAGACATTGCTAGTTAACTAAAACAAGCCTACAGTTAGGCTTACTATACAAACAAAAGACAGCTGTTCCCCTATCTACATCATCCCTACATCATCCTAAGCCACACCCACAACAGGAAGTAATTCTGATTTGGTTATATCTCCAAGGTGAAGGGTTCTTAGATAGTAATTTTTTCTGGGTTATATTTGCACATAATACTAACAAAAAAAGGAGGGAAATTTTTTTACTGTTCTTGCCCTATAATTAATTTTCATCACAGCATAAGCTAGTATAAGACAAGCCAGGTCCATAGTATATCTTAATAGTTTCTAGTTATTTACAGCTAATAAATAAAATCATTATTTGCCATTCATTAGTAGTGAGGAACTCAGTGAAATTGGAACGGCAAATAGTGATTTTATGAAATTTATTAGATACAAATAACTAGGAACTATTAACATATACTGTGGACCTGATTTTACAAGGCATTTCTTGTATACTCGCTTATGCTGTGATGAAAACTTAAGGGTGTCAAAATTGAAGTATAGATATATTTGATATATGGGTGCTAATCTATAGATTGAGCAGCACAATCTATAGATGAGTTGCAAAATCTATAGAAGATTGTGTGCCAATTTATAGATTGTCACCAAATAATAGAATGTGTAGCATAATAATAGATTGTGCAAATTCATAAATGGAGCAGAACATTATATTGTCATCAAGTTAAGGCTATAGTACCAACTTAAAGTGCTTCCTTTGAGTTTGAAGATATTGTAATTGTCATGAGTCAGAGCAAAAACAAGATGATTATTATTGCTTCCTAGTTAGATCATTTAGAAGCTAACTAAAAACATTAATGTGTAACCTATAGAGTCTTCAGACTTAACAAAACTAGAACAAACTTACCACATCCTGTGTTGTCCTCATCAATATATCCTAGACTTGAACAAACTGATCTGATAAATGTTATCCAGCCATTTTCAACTGAAACTTTAATAAGAGCTCTTAAAGTAGCTTTGTCTCCATATTTGGAGGCCCATTTTCTCAGCATAGCCACTCTCCTCAACTCATTGCCCTGGTGATCCTGCTTTATGTCTTCTATTTCCACTTCTGTCAGGCCTAACAGGTAAGCTTTAGCCTCCCATTGTGTAATTAGCTTAGAGATTTTCGCTAGCTGTAAATCATTCAAGTGTGGGTCGAGGTCTCCACTTGGTTGTACTAGCTTTAGTAAGCTATGTTTTAAATCCCAATGATTAGAGAGAAAACAAAGCATATTCTTTAAGCCCGACATGTTCGTGCTGCACGGGTGGGCGGGACTCAATCTTCTTGCAACTTAAATTCATTGCACCCTCATCCTCCGCGAAGTTAACCACATTTTGAAGTAATTATTCATACACCAGCCTCTCCCGGGTAAATCCCCACAACAGCACGGAATTGTGATGTTGGAGAAGGTAAGCATCCAGGAACGGTAGTGTAATCATTGTTTATTGGAAAGAATCTTAAAGCGTGAAGGATTTTGCCGTAATTTACATGCGAATAATTCAATCTATACATAATTGGAAAAGAAAATGTATTTGAAACTATTGCAGAATATAAGCGAAGTACAGAATACAGGTCGATTTGTGCCGTTATTCAGACAAAATGTCAATACTCAGAGCCTATAGACTATGTAAAGAATGAAGTGGTTGATTTGTACTCTTTCTGCATGCACTCCTTCATCTGTAAAGAGTAAATTATAGCAGCTATGATGTACTTTCCATCTGTTCTCCATGTTATCATAGAAAACCAGTGCTATAAATGGACACTAAGCTACAACAGGTGGAAGGAAGTCTGTGACAAGTTTATTTTATAATATCATTTGAGAGTCTCTCAGTGCCCACTGTTTGTGGGTGATAGTTAGGTAGAAGAGAGAGAGGGGGATAGATGATGATCGCTTGTTGTATTAAACTCTATTATAATAGTAATAATTTTAGTTCAGAAAAGAGAGAGTATTTGTGTATGTGTATGGTTTGTGTTATGTGAGTGTGTGTGAAGAGTACCAACAAGAAAGTAAAGACCAACTCATTCACTATGTGACTATTCTTAGATGTGCATATGAGGTTACAGGTTGAGGTGTAAACATCTTGTAAGTGTTAGCCATAACCACAGTTGCCTATTAATCTCACTATTATTATAAACTATTTGCTGCTTATGATTAGCTCATGGCCATAAAAATGTTTCCTATTCTAATTGTGTTATTGATGTTTAGAGGAGGGAGGGTTTTTGTTTGTGTGTATGTGTTTTTGTGATTTTTTAATGTGGAATAATATTTTCAGGTAATTATAGTAGTGAGGTCAGCCTGCTCAACAAGAGGTCATCTTGATAGAGGTCATTCCTGTCAGTCATATTGCAGAGGTAAAGTACCTCACAATCTGTGTGTACTAAATTCATGTATCTCTAGGTGCTCCTAAAGCAGCTGATAGCTGTAGAATATAAATGAATTAGCAAAAAAATGAGTTGCCTTCACAAAAGTAATTTTTGAGGGTTTGCTAAAGGTTGGATGTTTCTTCATAATAAATTTCTAGTGAATATTCTAAGCTTTTTGAAGTGTGTTAAGACTGTGGGTTTGTTATGAAAGCCATAAAATAAAACCTTTTATGTAATGGTAAAAAGTTTGATGTTGTTGTGTGTGTGTGCATGTGTGTGTGTGCATGTATGTGTGTGAGTGTGTGCATGTATATGTGTGTGTGTGTGTGTGAAGGTTTTTTTTTTAATCATAGGTGCTGTATTTATTTCTTATCTATTGAAGATGTTAAACAGAGGAATTGAAGTTAGAGGATTTATAGACAAGCTTACTGGAAGTCAGTGAGATGAGTTCTTTCCCTTTTCCTCTCTTCACCTCCCCCATTCCCTCATGTGGTAGAATGACTTCTCCCACATGAAGCTAACTTATTCATGCTACCCTAGACTTGTTCATGTAACCCTACCCTAATGCATTTTCATTCATTCACCATAATCTTATTCGTGCAATTACATTCACACGTAACCTGAACTTATTCAATCCATACCTATGCACACAGTTCATCCATGTTATTTCCCACCTCACCTTTTGGCAGGTTTGTTATATATTGGCCAGCCTCACTTTATTGTGCAGATTTCATTTTATCTAATACACTAGCCGAAGGCTCTGCCTAACTTTCCTCTCTAAAGAACTAGAACTCTGTCTGGGAGGTATCCGTGGCTGACTAACCTAAGGGTAGGAAAGGCTTGCCTCAACTTGTTCCGACTAGGAAGCTCCGTGACTGGAGTGCGGTGTATTCGGATAGTGACTTCTCTGGTGGCAGCTACCATCGAGGCTCACGACCTAGCTCATCATACCACACCTGGTGGCTAGCGGTGGTTGGAAGTTCCACAGTCTTATCTGCGCAGCTCTGTCTTTGTGCGTTGTTCATTTCATCGCTGCGACACTTCCAGATTCGAGCCCGTCGGATAGTGACTTCTCTGGTGGCAGCTACCGTCGAGGCTCACGACCTAGCTCATCATACCACACCTCATACCTCTTCCCTTCCTCTTCCACAATTCAAAATTGTATATATCAGATAAGAATGACTCCATGCTAGCCCCCTCACTCAACTAACCTATGTGCGTATGTGTATGTGTGCATATATCCAGTGATTTCTGCCTCCAGTTAGTGCACTATGCACTGTATGTAGTTGATTGTCTGCTATTTCTGTAGGTTGAGTAGGGACACATGGGGTACTAAATATAGTGCTAACAATTATTGGACAGACCAGCCATTAATGCATTTCAGTCAATGCCCAAGAGTTCTCCAGTGTAAGTATTATTATATGTGAAGACTTCCTTTACCCAATGGTTGCTGTGAAGTTGTGAAGCTAATTAAATAGGGTCTACAGGAACACAACTACAATTTGCAAGTATAAATTAACTCAGGAATTGACAAAAGAGGAGTAAGAGAGGTAGCCACAGTCGGGGCAGGGTGCATGATTTGGAGGTTAGTCGCTTTTTGAGAGGTCATTAATTGAAGTTTTACTGTAATACGTGCCACACTCATGAGTGAAACTTATAAAGAATGAAGGATAGAAATTTGCCAAGCACAAGGGATTGCACACACAAACATAAGGGAGATGATGTTTGGTGTTAAAAAATTTTTTTTTAAATTCTTGACTTGTGGGGTAGTATTATGCTATTTTTCATTTTTTGTAACTAATTCAGATATAACAGCATCGGAGTAATAACAAGACTGTATGAATGTTATTCAGAAGAATTCTGGCCTCACCCATGCCAATCCAGTCCAAAAATTGGCCTCATCACTGAGTGGACCAAGTAAGGATACAGAAATATACTCAAGTTATTGCTAGTTGTGTGGGCAACCATTAGCTACCAAGTTCGAACCACTTGCTGTGAAGTTGTGAAGCTAATTAAATAGGGTCTACAGGAACACAACTACAATTTGCAAGTATAAATTAACTCAGGAATTGACAAAAGAGGAGTAAGCTTGTATGCTATTATATAAGGCTAATAATTAATTTTATATTTTTAATATTTTTAATGAAAATTTATAGTTGCAACAAAAATTAAAACTTTGACAATGTGCTTCAATATCCAATTTGAAATATGGGATACATTATCAACTGCGATATATAAAACTTGAAAAATGCAATACAATGATTGTTTTCAATTGCATGTCCAAGTAGTGTTGACAGACTTCAATCCATAATTCTATTACAAAAACAAAACAATAATACAAATACTACAACCATAACAGTAAACTTACTGGAGCTGTTGTTGTATTTTATCTGCCACATAATTACATTCTCCTGTTTGGTACAATACAGTAATAAAATCCTTGAGAGCTGCATGTTCAGATGAAAAGACTTCACGAATGTTGTCTAAGAGAATCCTTGCTTTGTCTTGGTCAATCAGGTCTCTACGTTGACAAAGTTGTCTATTGGTATAACGTGATATGAGTCCAATACTGTAGCAGTGATCAGCTACTGTCATAACACAAGGCGTCACTGAGCGAACCAAGTCAGGATACCCACTCAGAAATATACTCAAGTTGTTGCTACCTAATAGTAAAACATTTTCAATAATACTAGCTAAATACAAATAACAACTTGACTTACTTTCAGACATTTCTACTGCAGGATCTTTCTTTTCGTATTCCTAATATTAAATAAATAAGAGTTAGTAAATACAAGCTAAAATACATAGTCTATTTCTACATACCTGTCCATACCAAATGAGGTGTCTATTGGTAAGTGCAACTGCTTGTGGGCTGCCTGGATTGAAGAGACATTTCATGACTTTGGGGACAGAGTGCGCTCCATCAACGACCCCGAGATGATTCCCTCCTTCATGTGAACGACAGTCAAAGGCAAACTGGTAGTCCATGCAACTGCTGTAGTTCATTCTTGAACAAGCCTTCTTTACAGTGTCCTCTATTTCTTGTTTTAAAGCAGTACATTCATGGTGAATGGAGTCTTGGAATTTAGGATCACATGAAACTACCATTTCAAAATGTTTAGATCGAGATACAAATGTTACACGAATTAAACTGGATCCGTACAAAAAGGGCACCATGTTTTTTTTGACACCTTCTCTGATGAAAGTGAAGGACTTGTTAGATACAAGACAAGCCATAGAAGCAGAAAAGAGTCCCATAGGAGTAAACCCACTACTGAAGTACATCAACAGAGGCTCCACCAAACATGACCTGCAGGATTCTTTGTGGAATAGGTCAAGTTCCTTTGCACTCGTGTTTTCTAACACGCAAGGTATGATGTACTCTTTCTCCTCTTCTAAGACTGACTTAGAATATTCAACTGACACAATCTCAGCTATAATGTGAAGATGTGCAAGCAAAGCTACCAGCTGCTCTGGTGGAATGACATCCCCTGAAATGTCAGCTGTAGCTGATTTCAAATCTTTCATAGTGAATCGACCTGTCTTCCTGAATCTCTCAGCTGTAGCCTGACCTACTTTATCAAAGCTCATGGCTTTGAGAATGACACCAGTGATGCTGTCATACACTACCTGGGTGTCTATGATGACCAGGTCCTCTAAACAAGGCACACTGGGGAAGTACATCAGAACACCGGCATGGTGGTGAAGAAACCACAGGACTACTTTGGTCTCGTAGAGTGTCATATTGAAGGCATTGGACAAGGCCAAGCAGGTCTCCATGTTGACCGTCCTCACCTCTCTCATGCGAAGACACAAGCTGAACAGCAGCCACACAGCTGGAATCTTCAGCTTTTTAAAGTGTTTCTCCATGGCATTCTCCAGTAGCTGATGCAAGTGATGGATTTCTTCTACTCCGCCTTTCATGTTGTCCAAAGAAACAACAAGCTTGTCTTGTGCGCAGAACTGCACTGTGCCATTTTCATAGAAGTCTGTGTCTTGAATCACCTTTTGAAGCTGTGAGTCGACTGTAGCGATGTCTTCCTCAGAAACCTGGTCTTTGTGAGTACCCACTATATACACTACTGACTTGGAGGACTCGAGTATCTCACCAATCATGGGCGAGTTGTCCGCTCCTGGCAGAGGTTGAAGATGGGCGGAGGAACTGAAACAAGATACACTGGCCAGGGTACGTAAAAGCATCTCTTGCAGAGTAAACTCAGAGTTCATTGGTGCAGTAGTCTCTCCTGAAGCTCTCTGATAAAAGACTCGATACTCCTCGTCTAACTTGAACTTGTAACTAAAGAACAGCAAGTAGAGGCCAGATCCTGTGGTGAGTGCTGGTAGCATGTCCATCAGCTCAGGCTGCCCTCCAGTGTCCTCCATTCTCAAGAAAGCTTTGAAAGAATGCTTCATAATTTCTGCAAACTGTGGTTGCCTTGAAACTCTCTCGTATATGGCAGCTATTTCAGAATAATCTTGTGATGTTACAACCTCATCAGCTAGTTGGACATGTGTTGGTAAGAGAGGAGAGGATTTCTTTTGTCTGGACTGCTTCAATGTTGGTTGTGGTGGTTTTTCCACAAGGAGAAACTGCGCCGTACTGCTATCCTGACTGACCTCTACCATTGTTGCACTATCTCCACGGGGACGAGCTGCAGTCTCAGAATTGAATTTAGTCTCCAGACCTTTTCTAAGACTATGAAGGAGTAGAGATGCTTCCTCAGTGAGATTTTGTACAATGGTCCAGTGTGTTCCCTTATCTGCTGTAGTTGTATCAGACGTGCCTTGGACTAGCATATTAGAACAACACTCCACTGTGCCTGTGCTGCCATGAATCTGTTCCTCTTCTTTGGCTGACATAAGATCTATGATCTCTTTCGTAACGCGACGGCGAGTTGTAGTCTTGCCTTGTCGTGGTGGACCAAGAAACATAAGCTTTAAAGACAGAAGCTCCAGAACCTCCTTGGAAACAATGAAGTGTTTGTATGCTTCTTCATACTTGTAGTCATCTATCACATAAAATAAATAATAAATCCATTCAAATGAAGTGGTTTCCAAAGAAAATGTCCCCTTTCTTAAACTATGTAACTGCCCCAATGCATGTGCACCAATGACTTCTGACACAACTTTCATTATTCACAGTGGTAATAGCTCACACAGTTCTGAGCACTGGTGCCTTCTGTAGTGAATTCTAGCTAATGAAGCAACACTTGATTGTTGCTCTTAACCCTTTCACCGGTAGATTTTTAAAAAGAAAATATGTGACAGGCTCTGCGAAAAGGTACAAATTCGCGGTATAGTAAATGTATAGTAACAGCCAAAAAGCCGAGTACTACTTAAAAATTCAAAAAATATTTTTTTACCTCACAGTAATCTTTGGTCTTTCCTCTAACTGTGCGCCAAATTTGAATGCTGAATTCCACCAACTAGTGACCAAGCGAAGCGCTTGAAAAACCTTGCTTCAACTAGGAATTTATGGAGAAACGCGCAAACGGAAATTACAATTTAATGTTATGCGGAGATCGCACGGAAAAAATACGGAAGGTAAGGGAATTTCCCCCTTGATTAGGTGGCAGCTGCTCTTTATTGTTAAGGTTTCTATGGCTATACACTGAACTTTATCATAAAATGCCATCTAATAAAGCACTTAACTGATGGAAGTGTTATCATGCATGTTTAGATAACCACCCCCTTGTTGATTAAGCTTAGAAACCACACCCGTACGTGACACGGACGTATCGCAGATTTTTTGTTCAAAACAGGAAGTTTACATTGAAGTCACGTTATCTCAGTTTAAACATTTCTATCCCTTAGTAGAAAAAAGCGTTGTAACTCAGCAATTAAGGACATTCAATTGCTTCTTTTGGTATCAAAATAGAGGTAATTTCCTGGACTTTTATCTGATAATATAAAATCATTTTTCATTTTGTAGCCAATTTGTACCTTTTCCTAGAGCCTGTCACATATGTGAATAGATTTAAAAAATCATAACAAATTAAACATTGAAAAAAGTACCTAGCAACCATATATATTCATATAGCACACTAGTTAGGGATTTTGAAAAATCGCATGTATGTTGCCTAGCAACAAACCACAAAAATTTAATTAATGTTTCATAAT